>Ga0255772_10000901_pt1 | contig 29299 bp, 28 predicted proteins | sample 071ome_34_FD_179970 | JGI IMG/M metagenome (GOLD analysis project Ga0255772, IMG submission 179970) | Coastal salt marsh microbial communities from the Groves Creek Marsh, Skidaway Island, Georgia - 071411BT metaG (version 2) | ecosystem: Environmental > Aquatic > Marine > Intertidal zone >...
CTCTATTGATTTAGGTACAGCAAATACTTTGATTTACGTTCGTGGTCAGGGCGTAATTCTGGATGAGCCATCGGTTGTGGCTATCCGAAACCATAATGGTAAGAAAACCGTAGCCGCGGTAGGTACAGACGCTAAACGCATGTTGGGTCGTACCCCAGAAAATATTACAGCAATCCGCCCAATGAAAGACGGTGTGATTGCTGATTTCCATGTGACTGAACGTATGCTTCAGTTCTTCATCAATAAAGTTCACGAAAACAGCATGATCAGCCCAAGCCCTCGTGTCTTGGTATGTGTTCCATGCAAAGCAACTCAGGTTGAGCGTAAAGCCATTAAAGAATCCGTACAGGGTGCTGGTGCTCGTGAGGTATATTTGATTGATGAGCCAATGGCAGCCGCAATTGGGGCAGGTCTTCCGGTTGAAGAAGCAAACGGTTCAATGGTAGTCGATATCGGTGGTGGTACTACTGAGATCGCGATCATTTCTCTAAACGGTATTGTATATGCGGATTCTGTCAAAGTAGGTGGTGACCGCTTTGATGATGCAATAGTTACTTATGTGCGTCGTAATTACGGTTCTTTGATTGGTGATTCTACCGCTGAGCGTATCAAGCAGGAAATTGGTTCTGCTTTCCCTGGCGGTGTGGTTCGCGAGATCGATGTTCGTGGTCGTAACTTGGCGGAAGGTGTACCGCGTAGCTTCACACTGAACAGCGATGAAATTCTTGAAGCGCTTCAGGAAGCGTTATCGCAAATTGTTCAAGCCGTTAAAAGTGCGCTTGAACAATGTCCTCCTGAATTAGCGTCTGATATTGCAGATCGCGGTATCGTGTTAACTGGTGGTGGTGCGATGCTTCGTGATTTGGACAAACTGATCACTCATGAAACCGGTTTGCCGGTGATTGTTGCAGAAGATCCACTGACCTGTGTGGCTCGTGGTGGCGGTATGGCACTTGAGATGATGGACAAGCAGTCGTTCTCATTGCTTGCTGGAGAATGAGATTGATAGTGTCTCAGCAGATGAGATTACCTTGCTAATTTAATGATGAATTAGCCAAAGCCGTTTACAGTTATCTGTAAGCGGCTTTGCTGTTTAAAAACCATAAGAAAAATCGTTGCTTCAGGGTTTCGAATGAAATCAATTTTTAGTTCAGGCTCATCAATTTATTTGCGTTTGCTTGTCGTGACAGTGTTCTCCGCAATTTTGATTTTGGTGGATAAAACCACTGATTGGCTGGACCCGGTTAAACGTGCCATTGGCTTAACGACGGTCCCTTTTTACCATCTTCTTGATATCCCCTATGAAACGGCAGAAGTCGTAGATGAGATGCTAACTAGTCGAGCAGATTTGGTAGAGCAGAATAAAAAACTGTCCTCTGAAAATATTATCTTGAAGAAGAACATGCAGCGTATGGCGGCCCTGACCGCAGAGAACATCCGCTTGCGTGAAGCTTTAGGTGGTATAGAACGAATCAATGTTGGTCATTTGCTTACCGAGGTTGTCAGTATCGATCCGGACCCTTTTGTCCATCGAACTGTGGTGGATGTTGGTTTGAATCACAAGGTTCAGGAAGGTTGGCCAGTGGTGGATGCTAAAGGTCTGGTGGGGCAGGTGGTTGAAGTGGGCTATTACCATTCCCGGGTGTTATTGATTACTGATAGTACCCATGCGGTGCCTGTGGAAGTGAATCGTAATGGCACTCGTGCCATTGCTGTAGGGACCGGTAATCTTAATGAGCTGAAGCTGATTTATGTTGCAGATACGGCCGATGTGATTGAAGGGGATTTGTTGGTTACTTCGGGTTTAGGTGGCAAGTTTCCTTCAGGGTATCCGGTAGCTCGTGTATCGTCTGTGTATCATGATCCGGGATTGCCTTATGCAGTGGTGAAGGCGTTACCTATCGCAGAACTCGACAGAAGTCGTCAGTGGTTGATCTTAAAAGCGCCCAAAGCCCAACCTTTTGAAAAGGTGGTAGAGCCCGTTACTTCCTCGGTGAACGTGAATGAATGATAACAGTTCAGGATGGCTGTGGCCGTTTATACTGGCTGTCTTTTGTGCGCTTTTGCTTGAGCTTTGGCCGCTTCCTGAGTGGTTGGCCGTAGCTCGGCCGGAATGGATGGCTCTGGTTTTAGTGTTTTGGGTTATGTATCAACCCTACAAGGTCGGAGTGGTTAGTTGCTGGCTGGTAGGTTTGCTCGTTGATATTTTTAAAGGTGATTTTCTAGGATTGAATGCAATTAAGTACGCAGTGATTGGTTATTTATGTCTGACGTTATATCAACGCATGCGTATGTTTAATTTGTTGCAGCAGTCCATGATGGTCTTTCTGATGTTAGGTCTTACCAAGTTGATGAGTTACTGGTGGCAGGAGCGTGTTGGGTCGGTATCCGACGTTCTATGGTTTTTATTGCCGTCTTTGGTCAGTGCTGTCTTGTGGCCTTCTATGCATCATATGATTAGGCGTTTAAACCATAATTGGCATATGTAATGGTTTTCATGCTTGATTTGTAGGTTTGGAATAAATGACGTTAATTCTCGCATCTCAATCTCCTCGTCGAAAGGCGTTGCTTTCTCAGTTGGGTGTTTCATTTGAAACCTGTCCTGCTGACATTGATGAAACTCCGTTAGCCTCTGAAACACCTGAAGACTATGTGGTAAGAATGGCGCTCGAAAAAGCACAAGTAATCTCCGAAAAGTTTCCAGACGCCTGGGTTCTTGGTTCTGATACCAGTGTGATACTTAATGGCAGTATCATGGGAAAACCAGAAGATGAAACGGATGCTTTGACCATGTTGTCTGCTTTATCTGGTCATACCCATCAGGTTTTGACGGCCGTTGCTTTGGTTTCTCAGCAAGAGGTAAAGACCAAGTTAGTGTCCACCAATGTGGTGTTTCGAGAAATTCCTCTTGAATTGGCTAAAGCCTATTGGGATTCAGGTGAGCCCGCTGATAAAGCTGGAAGTTATGGCATTCAGGGTATGGGTGGAATGCTGGTGCGTTCCATTGAGGGGAGCTACAGTTCGGTTGTTGGCTTGCCGCTGGCTGAGACTGCGGATTTGCTTATGGATATTGGAATAGAAGGGTGGTGGTGATGGCTGCAGGCATAAAGAACGGTGAAATTCTTATTAATGTTACTCCTGTTGAGACTCGAGTGGCTGTGGTTGAGAACGGCATGCTTCAGGAAGTGTATATTGAACGAAGCAATACTCGAGGCATCGTCGGTAATATCTATAAAGGAAAGGTAGTTCGGGTTTTGCCTGGTATGCAGGCTGCCTTTGTTGATGTCGGGCTAGAACGGGCTGCCTTTATCCATGCGGCGGATGTGGATTCACCGCCTAAAGATTCAGAGTTTGCCAAGCAGAACCCTGATCATATCAGTGCTTTGTTGAGTGAAGGCGAAGAAATCGTTGTCCAAGTTACGAAAGATCCTATTGGTACCAAAGGCGCTCGCTTGACCACTCGCATTTCGATCCCTTCCCGTTATTTGGTATATATGCCTGAAAATGATCACGTCGGCATCTCTCAGCGCATTGAAGATGAGGATGAACGTAACCGTTTGAGAACCATCGTCAGTGAAGCAATCGAAGAAGATGTGGCGGACGGTACGGCTAATCCGGACGGGTTTATTTTGAGAACCGCAGCGGATGGTGTTCCAAGTGAAGATATTCTCTCCGACGTGAATTTCCTTAGACGTCTATGGGGCTACATTGGTGCCAGTATGACCAACGTTAAGGCGCCAGCGTTAATCTTTGAAGACTTGCCTTTGTATAAGCGTGCTTTGCGTGATTTGGTTCGTCCGAATATTGAAAAGATTCGCATCGACTCCAAAGAAACCTTCCAGAAATGCCAAACCTTTTCTGAGAAATACGTTCCCGAGGTGGTAGATCAGTTGGAATATTATCCAGGTGAGCGACCAATCTTTGATTTGTATGGGGTCGAAGATGAGTTGCAGCGAGCGCTGACTCGTAAGGTTCAGTTGAAGTCCGGTGGTTACATTATCATTGATCAGACAGAAGCCATGACTACCGTGGATGTAAATACGGGTGGCTTTGTCGGGCATCGCAATCTTGAAGAAACTATCTTCAAAACAAATCTGGAAGCAGCGACAGCTATTGGTCGTCAGTTAAGATTGCGTAATCTGGGGGGTATCGTCATTCTTGATTTTATTGATATGGAAGATACAGAGCATCAGAGACAAGTGTTACGAATGCTCGAAAAACAGCTGGAGAAAGATCACGCGAAAACCAAGATCAGTGGTGTGTCGGAATTAGGCCTGGTAGAACTGACTCGAAAACGTACTCGAGAGAGTTTAGGGCAGCTTCTGACTGAATCCTGTAAATACTGTGATGGGCGTGGCGCGTTAAAAACAGCTGAGACGGTATGTTATGAGATTTTCCGTGAAATCAATCGGGAGTCCAGAGCGTACGGCAGTACTGGGTATATGGTACTGGCATCCCAGTCAGTGGTGGATATGTTGTTAGACGAAGAGTCAGCCAGTGTTGCGGATCTTGAAGAGTTTATTGGTACGCCGATCCAGTTTCAGGTTGAGCCTCAGTATTCTCAAGAACAATTTGACGTTGTGTTGCTAGGTTAATACGGGTGTATTTGGTTTAAATTATGTCATTACCTCTTTCAGCGGTGCTTCGGAAATTTGAACGGTGGCTTTGGCTGCTGTTCTTTTTATGCGCCATTGTTTTTATGGTGAGCTGGTCGTTAGCTCAAGTGCTTCTATGGGGTTACAACCATTACAGTAAAGACATTGAATTTTGGTTGGAATCTCAATCCGGCTACGATTTGGTCTTCTCCAGTTCTCATAATCAGATGTCAGGGGTAAATCCGCTGCTGTCTTTTTCTGATTTAAAGGTGATTAATCGGGACACTCAGGTATCCGTTGCTCAGGTAGATAACCTGCTTATTGAGCTTAATACTCTAAAATCGATTTTGTATTTGCGTCCCGTGCTGGATGAGTTTGTTGTTGATGCCCTGGAAGTAACGGTGAGGCAGCAAGATGACTTGTCGTGGTCATTAGATGGTCTTTATTCTTCGGAATCGGATATGACAACGGAGGATAGATTAGAGCTCAATCGCTGGGTTGATATCCTCTTTTATCAGGGCAATATTGATCTCAGGGATGCGGTGATTCACCTCTACCATTCAGATGAAGCCTTTGATCGCCCGGTCAAACTAGACTTGTTAGTGTCCAAAGATGGTGATTACACCCACATGGAAGGGGAAATTCAGGGTGAAAGAAATCCAATAGATCTGGTGTTTCGAGGTAAAGCGAAGTATCTCCCTGGGGAGCCTGACTTCAATTTTGACATTTTCATGGAGGTGGCGGATCTCGATTCTCGTGACTGGACGAATCGATTCCAGCTGACTGAAGACTATCGATTGGAGCATCTGGCCAGTTCTCTAAATATCTGGTTGAACTGGAACTATGAGGGCGTCAATTTTGTTGCTGAGTCCGACTTTTCCGAATTGTCGATATTAAAGCAGGGGAGTGAGCGATTGGTTGTGTCCTCCGAGCGGGTGTTGGTCAGTGGTGAGTTCTCCGATCGATATTGCTCCATTGCGGTTTCTGAAACTGCCATGCTCATTAACGAATTAGATTACCAAAGTAAGCCTCACCGTGTGTTGTGTGATTATTTAGGTAACTGGTGGTGGACAACGCCTGAAGTTGACTTGGAGCGTGCAACCAGCGTAGTGAATTGGTTGCCTGACTCTTTTAATGAACTGAAAGCGGATCTAGCGATTTTAGCGCCTACCGGAACGTTGAACTTTCCTGTCGTCAGAATAAATGGTGATGAGCAATTTCGTCTTGAAGCAGAATTAGAAGGCGTCTTTGTCAATGCATGGCAGGATGCTCCCGGTCTAACTCGATTGGATGGTGATCTGGTTGTAGAAAATGACCAGGGCTATGTGGATTTTGCTTCAGAGAACACGGTCATGAGTTTCCCTCAAATTTTTGCTGAGGGTAAACCGTTCGATGCAATTCAAGGGCGCGTTGACTGGTGGTATGACGAAAACAACTTACGCGTTGATAGTTTGGGCATTAGCTTAAATTCTGCTGATATCGATGCGGTTGTGAGTTTTGCTTTTGAGTGGGAATTTCTTGCTGATGAAGCGCGACTTGGGTTAGATGTCAGTATTTCAGAAGGAAAAGCCGGACAGGTTCCCAAGTATTTACCTGTAACGTTAAACCCTGAATTACTGGAGTGGTTGAATACCTCTATGGCAGATACAGAGGTCTCTGATACCCGATTGCTTTATACCTTGACGATCGATCCTGCGGCTGAAGTGACTGATACGTTAATCATTGATACTGAGGTTTCAGGTAAGAAATTAGTATTTAATGATCTTTGGCCTTCTCTAGATGATTATTCGGGACACTTTGAACTGAATAATCAAGACCTGATCACGACGATTTCTGGCACCTCACTTGGCAATCCTGTTGATGATGTGAGTGTTAAATATCCTAATGTCTGGAAGGAAGATGCGTTTCAATTGGATATTTCGCTTTCCTCTCAATCAGAATTAAATCGTTATCGAAGCTTTGTAGATCGGTCGCCTCTAAAGGAAACGATTGGCGAGTCTATCAGTGATTGGACGTTTGACGGTGAGTTGGTCTTGATGGGGGATTTTTCGTTAAGCCTGGAGACAGATGATATTATCGATATGAGGTTTTTAGCGTTTCCTCAACGAGCCAGTGTGACACTTCCTGGGTTACCAAAGGTTGATGATGTTGTTGGTGAGATTAGTTATAGCACTCAAGATCAGCTGGTTGTTAAAGGGCTTCAAGGCAATACTCTGAATGGTGGTATTGACTTTAATCTCAAAACGTCCGGTGATGAGTATCTGGTTAAAGGGCGTGGAACTGCCAATATAGATAAGGTATTGGCCTGGAAGGAACTTCCGGGCGAACTTTCGGATCATCTGGATGGTGAAGTGTCCTATTATTTCGATGCTTCGTTTGGACCGGAAGACACGGTCGAAATGGACATTCGATCTGACTTGGTGGGTGTGACCTCCAGTTTACCTTATCCAATGACTAAGGAAAGCCCTGAGGAGAGTAAAATCTTTATTTATCAAGGCGTGAAGAAAGTAGGCCAGAGTCGTCATGCCATTGATCTCGGTCCGCTAAATATAGAAATGTTTGAGCATGAGGCTGCTAACATCGATCGGACGGTTGTTTCTTTTGGTCGTTTGCCTAAGGAATCTAGAATTCCCGATCAAGGTGTGTTTCTGTTTGGCCGGTTAGCTCAGTTGGACTTGAAAGCCTGGTTGCAGGAATTTCCGGAGCTAGAAACGGGTGTTGGTCAGGGAAATACTTCTAAAGGAGCCGCTCAATCTATCTATGCTGATATTGCGATTCAAAAAGCCGAGTTGGGTGATTTGACGCTGGATAATCTTTCTTTGAGTTGTTCCTCTTCCAGTTTTGGTCATCGACTGGCTATAAGGTCTCGACAACTGGCAGGTACGGTTCGTATACCTCGTGAAGATAAGAATATTCAGGTGGATCTGGATTATGTGATCTTACCTGAATTAGAAAATGCGACTGATGATCAAAAAGAAAGTCAGGAAGAAGTTGCTAGTGTTAAGGAGGCTGATCCATTTGAAGCAATTAATCCAGCCTCTATTCCAGCTATGGATGTCAAAATCAGCAAGCTTAAAATGGGTAGTCGGGAAGTTGGTTATTGGCGAGGTCAATTCCAGCCTATTGAGCAGGGTGTGTTGTTAAGCATTGATGAATCGAATGCGATGAATGTTTCTACTCAAGGCAAGATCTGGTGGACTAAAGTAAATGGTCGACATGTGACCTTTGCTGATGTTGCCTTAACGACCGGCGATATCAAGGAAACATACCAGCAGTTAGGCTATGAACCGACGTTGGAATCCAAGTCAGCGCGTCTTGATATGTTTGTTTATTGGGATGGCAGTCCGGCGGCCTTCGATAAACTTGCAGTGCAAGGTTTGGTTTCGATGGCGGTGGAAGATGGTAATTTCCTCAATGTCTCCGAATCAGCAAATACGCTCAGGGTGTTTGGACTCTTTAATTTGAGTTCATTGAGCCGTCGATTGAAACTGGATTTCAGTGATGTCTATACGACAGGTTTGGCGTTTGATGAATTAAGTGGGTCGATCTCGATCAATAATGGCGTTGTTGATATTGATGAGCCAATTGAAATCCTGGGGCCGAGTGCCAATATCCTGTTGATGGGGCAGACGGATATCAATGACGAAACCCTTGATATGGATATGCGCTTGTCTGTACCTGTTAGCGGTACCTTACCATTAGCGGCTGTGGTTGCTGGTATTAACCCTCTGATTGGGGGGATTATGCTGATTGGACAAGGTGTTTGGGGAGGCGTGGTTGATCAGTTCACAGGTGTGGACTATCAGATCACAGGCACCTGGGACGAACCGTCGCTGAATGCTACGACCAAGGTAGAAGCGGCCGTGAAAGAAGCACTGGATCCAAAGTAATCGTTGAGAATGGACTTTTCGAGGTGTGAATTAACAGAGGTCTTAGATCAGACCTCTGTTGAATCAATCAGGAATAATGTCTTAGAGTGGAATGATGTCTTTCAACCACTGGAAGAGTTTTTTGGTATTGCCGCGATTTTTCTGTTGTTCCTGATCCTTTCTGGCATTTCTAACCAGTTGACGTAACTGTTGTCTGTCTACGTTATATTCATCAAGGAACAGCGTCAGTTGATCATCGCTTTCAAGAAGACGTTCTCTCCAGCGTTCAATCAGGTGAAGATGCTTGTTTTGCTGGTCACTGCCAGAACGATTCTTCTCTAGTTCTTCTTCAATGGCTTCAGCATCGACTTCGCGCATCAGCTTACCAATAAACTGCATGTGGCGTCGTTTAGCTTCATTTTGCTTTAAGCGCTTGTGCTCTTCGATAGCAGTAAGAAGATCAGGTGTTAAGTTCATTTTTTCCAGGGTAGAGAGCTTTAGGTCAATCAGCTGCTTGCCAATCTCCTGAAGGTGTTTGGCTTCTCGCTTTAATTGACTCTTACTGATGATTTCAATCTCATCATCGAACTCAACCATGTCTTCTGGTTTTTTTCGTGCCATGAAATAAATACCTTTTTTACGACGAACAGCAAGGTATGGAAGAGCTTCAGACGGGTGTTAATTAGATATAACTATAGAAAGCCGTAGCTAAACCCAGGAAGACAAAATAGCCCACAACATCTGTGATCGTTGTCAGTAATACACTTCCGGCTAATGCCGGATCAATATTCATAGATTTTAACAAAGAAGGAAGGACACTTCCTGAAAAAACTGCAACAACCAGGTTAATAATTAGGGCGCAGCCAATAATCAGTCCAATGGTGATGTCGGAGAACCAGATGGCAGCGGCAACAGCGACGGCTAACCCCCACAAAGTACCATTTAATAAACCCACCAGGACTTCACGGCTTAATAGCCATTTTAAGTTGTTATGCCGGATGTGGCCGGTGGCCATGCCCCGAATGACCAGAGTTAGGGTTTGGCTACCTGCGATGCCTCCCATGCTGGCTACAATAGGCATTAGAATTGCCAGAGCGACTACTTTATCAAGGGTAGCCTCAAACATACCGATGACTGCAGATGCAATAAATGCGGTAAGTAGGTTGATACCGAGCCAGATGGCTCTTCTTCGGCTGGTCTTGAAGACCGGTGCAAAGATATCATCTTCTTCATCGAGACCCGCCATACTCATAAGGGAGTGGTCAGCGTCTTCACGGATGACGTCAACAACGTCATCAATGGTGATACGTCCGAGGAGTTTGCCAGAGTCATCAACTACCGGTGCAGATACAAGGTCTTCCCGTTCAAACAATTGAGCGACCTGATCGTCTGGAGTATCTGCGGTGATCCGAGGGAAATCTGTTTCCATGATTTCACGGACGGTAATAGAGGGGTCAGTTACCAATAGCTTGGAAATTGGCAAAAGGCCAATCAGTTCATCTTTACGGTTTACTACCACCAGGGTATCAGTGGTCGCCGGAATACTTTCATGGCGACGAAGGTATCGTAATACTACATCGAGAGAAATGTCGGGACGGATGGTTACTGTATCCGTATTCATCAAGCCGCCGGCTGTATCCTCGGGATAGGAGAGGATGGCTTCAACGCGCTGGCGGTTTTGATCGTCCATGACGTTCAAAACGTCTTGGGTAACTCGTTCGGGCAAAACCTGAAGGATGTCTACCACATCATCGATATCGATATCTTCATCACTGGTAACATCAGCGACTTCTTCCGCACTCATCTCTCGTAGTACGTCAGCGATCAGATCATCACCAAGGAAAGGTAGAATTTTGCTTTGTTTTTTCTTATCCAGCAGTTCCCACAGGACAGCTCGAGTGTGGGGGGGAGAAGATTCAAGTAAATGGCCAAGCTCTGCACTGGAGAGCGTATGGTTTAGCATGCGCGATACTTGTGACAAGGCCCCGGAATCCAATGCCCGGTTGAGTGCTCTCATACGAGATGAGCTTGATGTACTGCTCATAGCACTTGCCATATCTATTACCTGAAAGCTTAGTGTGAAATCTGGATTTTAAGGCTATAAAAAATAAAAAGAGTCTTCCAAAAGGGGCGATCAGTGACCACAAATTCACTTTGGAATATGAAGAATAGCCTAAACGTAATTATACACAGCGTAAGTATAGAAAGAAGATTGATAATGAATTGATTTTGTTAAAAAATTGTTAGAAAAAGTGAATTATTCAGGTTCGTCAAAGCGATCTGCAATCAGTTGCTGAAGACTATCTAAGGCTGCTTGCTCATCTTCACCATCTGCACTGATTGATAACTCGGTGCCACAGGAGGCGGCCAGCATCATTACCGCCATAATGCTTTTGCCATTGGCAGATTGTCCTGCTTTTTTGATCGTGATGTCGGAAGAAAAGCTTGAGGCTGTGTTGACCAGCTTGGCCGCAGCACGGGCATGAAGTCCTAGTTTGTTGATAAGGGTAACTTCAATCTGCTGCATTGGCTTATATGTCCTTATATTAAACGGTGTAAGCGATTAGTTGAGTTTAATAGTAAGTTATTTTATTGCTGATGTGGAATTAACTTTGTGAAGTTTTTTAACTTGATCAACAACTTATGAAACGTATTGGGTCAGTTATTATAGCTGGGTGTGTTTCAAATGCACCTCAGAATATAGATCAGAGAAATGCTTGGTTAATTGTTCTGCAATGTAGACAGATCGGTGACATCCTCCAGTACAACCAATAGAGACGGTGATATAGGCTCGTCCGGAAGCTTCATAGTGAGGGGTCCAGTATTCAACAAAGCTTTTAATATCATTTAACATCTTGAGTGTGGTTTCTTGTTTTTCAAGAAACGCCGCAATCTCTGGATCTCTGCCGGTGAAATTTCGCAGTGTTGGTTCCCAATAGGGATTGGGTAAGCATCGAACATCAAACATGAGGTCGCTATCTGAGGGGATTCCGTGTTTGAAGCCAAAGGATTGAATCAGTAATGATACCCGGTTTCTTTCGTGCGTTGACACTCTGGAACGTATCAGGCTGCGTAAATCATGGACCGACATGGTGGAGGTATCGACGACCAGGTCAGCTGAATTCAAAAGAGGCGCTAGAAATTTCTTTTCTTGCTTGATGGCATCTCTTAATGAGCAAATGTCAGAGCTCAATGGGTGCTTTCTTCGAGATGCGTTGTAACGTTTAACAATGGTATCTTCATCGCTATCAAGGAAGATAATTTGGTACTCGATGTTTTTTTCTTTCAGTGTAGAAAGAATGTTATCCAGCTGGTCGTGGTTACCATCGAAATTTCGAATATCAACACTGATGGCTGTTTTGTCGAAATCTGAAGAACGCTCGATAGTTTTGATCAGTTGGTGGAGTAAGGGTTCAGGTAAGTTATCAATACAGAAAAAACCACAGTCTTCAAGAGCGTGAAGGGCGGCACTCTTTCCAGAACCAGAGCGACCGCTAATAAAGATCAACTTCATGGCTTACTCCTTGGTAGATTCGTTTCTAGCTACTCGCTACTCGCTAGTAATAACTTGATATAAGGCTTCGTTAGATTTTGCTGCTCGAAGTTTATCCCGAAATTCAGCCTGACTAAACTTTCCTGCAATGGTTGCAAGAATATCGAGATGATCATCGTTGGCTTCTTGGGGGACAACCAAAGCAAAGATGATGTCTACTTTTTGTCGGTCGATAGAATCAAAGTCTATTGGGTTATTCAGTAATAACAACACACCAGTAGGCTTTTCACATGCACTCAGGCGGCAATGAGGAATGCCAATGCCATCCCCAAGACCAGTGCTTCCAAGTCGTTCGCGTTCTATAAGTGCGTCGAATATCTCATGGGGTGAAGGACCTGATAGATGCTCCGATAAGATTTCGGAGATTTCTTCAATAGTGCGTTTTTTGCTTTGGCAGGAAGCGCACCATAAGGTGCGCTCTGGGGATACTATGGTTGTTAAATCCATTAATGCTGCTCGTAACTATTCAATTAGACGCAGCTACATGGTTAGGTTGGGGAATTTAACGACCTAGTGACTTTTCTTTGTGCTTGATTAATTGACGGTCAAGCTTATCAGTCAGTGCATCAATTGCAGCGTATAGATCATCGTGTTCTGCATTAGCAAACACTTCACCACCGGTTACATGTAGCTTGGCTTCAGCCAGCTGTCTTTGTTTTTCAATACTTAATGTAACTTGAACATTTGTTATCTGGTCATAGTGTCGCTCAAGTCGATCTAATTTGGAAGTAACATAATCACGAATATTTGAAGTAATATCGAGGTGGTGGCCACTAATGTTTACTTGCATATAGGACTCCTTAAATTTGTATGCTGTGGTCCAAAAGATCCAGTTCTATCTTCGAAACGGTAAATGAAATAAAGATAAACCGGAGGGGGTCTGGGCCCCCTTCACATTTAATATAGTCCTAGCTGGGGTCGAATACAATGACATGCATCAATTAAGCTATGTTGCTTAGTTAGTTTTAATTAAACCAGACGCTTACGCTCATTAGACGGTGGGATGTGCATAGCTTCTCGATATTTTGCGATGGTTCTTCGGGCAACTTTGATGCCCTGATCACCCAGTAGAGTGGCGATCTTATTGTCGCTTAATGGCTTTTTCGGATTTTCTGCAGCGACCAATTTCTTAATGATGGCGCGAATGGCTGTGGATGAACACTCACCACCGGAAGACGTGCTTACATGGCTGGAGAAGAAGTATTTCAACTCAAAAATACCACGCGGTGTATGAATGTATTTCTGGGTGGTTACCCGGGAAATGGTTGATTCATGCATTTCAACCGCTTCGGCAATGTCGTGAAGCACTAGAGGTTTCATTGCTTCGTCACCGTAATCAAGGAAGCCTCGTTGGTGTTCCATGATCTTGCTGGATACTTTTAGAAGTGTCTCATTACGGCTTTGCAGGCTTTTCAGGAACCACTTGGCTTCCTGCATATGGTCTTTAAGGAAGGTGTTGTCAGCGCTGCTGTCAGCTCTTCGAATCAGTGAAGCATAGCTTGGATTGATCCGAATTTTTGGTGTGATTTCAGGGTTTAGATCAACACGCCAACGCCCGTTAAGTTTTTGAACAATAACGTCCGGTACTACATAGTCAGGTGTTTGTTGATCGATTTGCTCACCTGGGCGTGGATGCAGTGTCTGGATTAAGGCAATAATTTCTTTTAGTACATCTTCTTTGAGACGTGCTTTTCGCATGATACCGGCGAAATCTTTGTTACCTAACAGTTCAAGATAACGAAGTACTACGATTTTGGCTTCCGGTAGATACGGAGTATCGGAAGGCATTTGATTAAGTTGTACCTGAAGACATTCCTGAAGGCTACGAGCGCCTGAGCCTACCGGATCAAAACGTTGAATAAGGTGAAGGACCGCTTCTACTTCATCGGTTTCTGTCTTGTTTTCATCGTCTTCAGAAAGCTTTAACTCATCATTAACGCTTTCACAGATGTCTTCTACGGTTGTTTGAAGATAACCATCGACATCAATGCCGTCGATAATGTTTTCTGCAATGATGCGGTCGGTGTCAGACATTGGCGTTAGGTTTAGTTGCCAATTCAGGTGGTCTTGCAGTGTTTCGGTCACAGAGTTGCGCGATTCGAAATCGAAATCATCGTCATCGGATGGCGCAGCTGCCTGAGTGGGGGTGTGTTGGTAGATTTCATCCCAGCCAGTATCAATGGCCATATCTTCAGGGATGTCATTATTCCACTCAGTGTCTGTCTCAGTCGCTTCGTGCTCAGAGGTTTTGAAGTCATCCTGACTGAAGCTGTCGGCTTCTTGTGCCGCTTGTTCACTGGTAAGTTCTTGTGAGTCAGCACTGGAAGATGAATCTAGCGAAGGATCGTTGTCTAGGGGTTTTTCAGCCATTTGATCTTCAATGGAAGGCTGAGCACTTTGCTCAAAGTCTTCTTCCACTTCCAACATCGGGTTGGTTTCCAATGCTTGTTGGATTTCTTGTTGAAGATCAAGTGTCGAGAGCTGCAACAGGCGAATAGCTTGTTGCAGCTGGGGCGTCATCGTAAGTGACTGACCCATCTTGAGCTGAAGCGATGTTTTCATAAATTACAACGTGTCCTTATGCTTTCACTCAGCATGCGCGGTGATCGGTGTTGATATTAAAAATATCCGCACAAGCAAATTATCTGCCATTGGCAATTAAGTATAAACCAAATAATCCGTAATAGTGTTGATTTGTGTATCTTGATTTTTACTTAAATAATTCTTTAGATGTTAAAGTTTTCGCCTAAATAGATGTCTTTTACTTTCTGATTATTAAGTACATCTTCACTCTGGCCTTCGGCAATGATGTAGCCTTCACCCACGATGTAGGCCTTGTCGCAAATGCCGAGAGTTTCACGAACATTATGGTCGGTAATGAGTACGCCGATGCCCAGGCTTTTCAGGTGATTGATGATGCCTTGGATGTCATTGACCGAGATAGGGTCAACGCCGGCAAAGGGTTCATCTAATAAGATGAATTTAGGGTCGGTTGCCAGTGCTCGGGCAATCTCTGCTCTTCGTCTTTCCCCACCGGAAAGGCTCATTCCCAATGAATCTCTGATGTGGGTAATGTGGAATTCCTGAAGTAGATATTCCAGCTTTTCATTCTTTTGTGCGTCTGTTAAATCAGTTCGTAATTCCAGGATGCCATAAATATTCTCTGCTACGGTGAGCTTTCGGAAAATGGAAGCTTCTTGAGGTAAATAGCCCAAGCCTGCTTCTGCACGGCCATGCATTGGGAAATGTGTAATGTCTTTACCGTCAATGGTTACACGGCCTTTGTCGGCCTGAACCAGTCCTACGATCATATAGAAGCAGGTGGTTTTACCTGCACCGTTTGGACCTAATAAACCAACGACTTCTCCGCTTGATACAGATAAAGAAACATCTTTAATGATTTTTCTTGTTTTATAGCTTTTAGCAAGGTTGTTGGCTTCAAGGCAGCTCATAGATTGATTACTCAGGCGAATTCTATTGGTTTGTGGGATGTTGATTTGTGCGCGCGGTGCTGGCGTCTTCTTTGACTGGCTCGGACTGCTCATTTTTTTTCTCATCTTCCGATGGAGGATGGAATATCATTTTTACCCGACTGTTTGAGGATTCCTGGTCGCTATTACCCGCTTGTAGTTCGCCGGATTTTAGAGAGTAGGTGATCACTTCACCCGTCAGGACATCTGATCCGCGATGAACTTTTCCTTCGCCTGTTACGATTGCCAAATCCTCACTTACTTTCAGATCCAGTTTTTGTCCTTCGATGTGTGTAGGTTGTTCGCCCTGTTGAAGGATTTGCTGATATTTGGCGGGTTCGCCAAACGCTTCCATTCGGGTGATTTCGTTATTGACTGTGTAAAGAAGGACTCGGTCAGCTTTCAGTTGAGCGGTTCCCTGAACAATGATGACGTTGCCGGTATATTCTGAGATGCCTGTCTGATTATTGAGTTTTGCCTGATCTGCTTCCAGTTCAACCGGCTGATTTCTGTCTTCCGGTAAGGCAAAGCTGGTATTGATGGCAAGTGTTGAGAATACAAACAAAGTAAGCAGTTTAGTTTTGAACGACATACGTTCCTCGTACATTTGATTTCAACAGGGTTTCACCAGTCGTTAAGTTGCTGAAAAACCCTTTGCTTTCAACAAAACTGGCGCCTGTGTGAAGCACTGAAAGTACTTCATTGTCAGCGGTATTTTGTTTGGTGTCGATATCCAGCAGGGAGGTTCTTAATATGAGTGATTGATCACTGCTGGTACGTGTGATTTTTACCTGATCTTTCAGGGTAATAATGTCGGTATTGAGATCCGCTTTCCCTGTGTTGGATCTTGCTGTCCATTGGTGCTCTGGGGTATAGCTTATGAGGTCAGGTTCTTCAAAATAGGCAAGGTCCGTTTCTTTGTAATGATCTACTTTAGAGGCGGTCAATTTGTATTTCAGGGAACCTGTTTCATCGTAATGATGAGTGACAGAATCAATAAGGGTTAGATCTGGTGCGTCAATTCGAACGCCTGTCGGTGCGGAGAGAGTATCTCCTTCCTGTTGGAGACTTAGCCAGACGATGAGAACCAGCCCTGAGATAACCAAAGGGCCAAGTTTGATAATACGCTGGATCTTGTCTCTTAATGTCATAGGCGGCACCGATGTTATTGCTACTTAAGGTACTCTTCGTGAGCAGCGGCTAACGTGCCTTGTGCTTTCATGATGAGTTCACACAGTTCCCTTACTGCACCTTTTCCGCCTGCGCGAGTGGTGCAGTGATGAGCGTGCTCTTTGATAAGGTCTGCGCCATTTGGCACGGTTACGCCTAAACCAACTCGACGAATAACGGGTAGGTCGGGTAGGTCATCACCAATATGAGCGATTTCATCGAGAGTCAGGTTTTGTTCTTGTGCGATATCTTGAATAGCGTTGATCTTATCTTCACGACCTTGATACAGGATGTCGATGCCCAGATTCTTGGCTCTGTTCTGAACCATAGCGGAAGTTCGGCCGGTGATGATTGCGATTTTAACGCCGCTGTTTTGAAGCATCTTGATACCTTGGCCATCAAGGATATTAAATGCTTTGATTTCTTGTCCTTCTGATGTGAAAAGCAATGTGCCATCGGTCATTACCCCATCTACATCACAAGAAAGAAGCTTAATCTTTTTGGCGCGTTCAAATACATCTGTCATGGCAATGATCCTTACATGATTCCTGCTTTAAGAAGGTCGTGCATATTCAATGCGCCAACAACCTGGTTGTTGTCATCGGTAACAAAGATGCCGTTGATGGACTTTGTTTCCATGATGTTCAAGGCTTCTGCTGCCAGAATGCCTGACATACAACGAACACCAGGAGACGTCATAACTTCTTTGATAGTACTGGAATGAAGGTCGGTTTCATTGTCCAATACACGGCGCAAGTCACCATCGGTGAAAACACCAATAAGGCCTTCTTTAGCGTCCACAACCGCTGTCATGCCCAGCTTTTTACGAGTCACTTCGAGCAATGCGTCTTTAATCAAGGTATCAGGGCTGACGGAAGGAATGTCTTGGCCTTTATGCATCAAGTCTTCAACTTTCAAAAGCAATCGACGACCCAGAGCTCCGCCAGGGTGAGAAAAAGCAAAGTCTTCTGCACTGAAGCCTTTCGCTTCCAGAAGCGCTACGGCTAAGGCGTCACCCATCGCAAGCGTCGCTGTGGTACTTGCAGTCGGGGCCAATCCTAATGGACAAGCTTCTTCTTTCACTGAGATATCAAGATTAACAACCGCTGCTTTAGCCATAGCGGAAGCCGGGTTGCCGGTGATGCTGATCATCGGCGTCTGCATACGCTTGATTAAAGGCAGGATAGTAACGACTTCACTGGTGTTACCCGAGTTGGAAATAGCAATCACCACGTCGTTTGGGGTGATCATTCCCAAGTCACCATGACTTGCTTCACCGGGATGAACAAAGAAAGACGGTGTGCCTGTACTTGCCAAGGTGGCAGCCATTTTCTTGCCGATATGACCTGATTTCCCCATGCCAGTAACAACAACTCGACCTTTACAGTTGATGACTAATTCGCAGGCAGTGATGAAGTCTGATCCTAATCGATCTTTAAGCGTAGTCACTGCATCTGCTTCGATGGTAAGAGTGCGTTGTGCTGAAGAAATATAATCAAAGTTAGTCATTTAATACCCTAAATTCGATGCGTGTATATAGATATTGTCAACGGTGTATCTTTGCTTGTGAATAAGTATCAGGCAGCATTGCTGCTGATGTATAGCTGAACCATATACGCGATATAGACGCCCAGAAACAAAATACCGTGGAACTTAGTTAGTTTGCCTGTTGATGCCGTCGAGACTGAAGCCTGACCATCAGGCTGACGACCTTTTATAAACATAAAGATAGCTAATGCTAGCGTTAAACCAAGCATTACAAAATAATCTCTTTGGAAACCGGATGGATCAATGCTTGTCGTTACTATGAGTCCAGGTACAGATAGAACCGTCATTAGATTAAACAGGTTTGAACCAATGACATTACCAATCGCCAGATCATGATGTCCTTTTAAGGCACTTGCGATAGACGCTGCAAGTTCAGGAAGACTTGTACCGATCGCTACAATAGTCAGTCCGATGATCAGTTCGCTAATGCCGAATTCTCTGGCAAGACCAGATGCCCCCCAAACCAGAATGTGAGCACTCCCGATCAAAACAATCAGGCTTACAATGAGTAATCCCCAGGATTTCAGTGGCGACATATCGGGTAGGTCAGCTACTTCTTCCAGAAGCTCATCTTCTGCTGCGTCGTGTTCAGAGCCTGTTTTAGATTTGTTTGAGAATTTATGGAAAATGAAAAGCGTCACTGGTAGGAGTGCTAACAGGATGATGCCATCGATAACGTCTAGAATTAAGTCTGACATTAAAAAGCCTGTGGTAGCTGTAACCAAAAGCAGTAATGGAATTTCTCGTTTGATCAGGCCTGAACGAATAGGTAGAGCGCAAACCAAGGCGGTAATGCCCAGTACCAGACCAATATTCGCAATGTTTGACCCTACGGCATTTCCCACCGCAATGCCTGGTGCTTCATTCAAAGCTGAATTGATGGCAACCATAATTTCTGGCGCAGAGGTGCCAAAACTTACCACAGTAAGACCAATCATTAAGGTGGACATGCCGAGTAGCTTGGCTACTGATGCGGCAGAGTTAACAAACTGGTCAGAGCTCCAGACAAGAGCGATTAGACCTAAGATGATGGCTAGAATGAAGTAAAGGAGCATAACTGTTTCTTTTCCTTGGTGCTTTGCCGGCCAGTTTCTTCAGAAGACAAATGTATTAACCCATAAAGTATGGGCGCTGATTGTATAGATTAAATTCTCATATAGCTAACTTTACGGGGGCTAAATCTGTGCAATTAGACATCACTTTTAAGGATGTGATTTCGGTTGTTCATCCTGTCGCTTATCAGTGGTACAATTGCGCGTTAAGGGTGTAAATGGACCGCAGTGATTTTCCATGGAGGATGAAATAGGTGGGTTGGTTGAATATGGCGTCAATTTATAAGGTATGGCTTGCGACTCTGGTTGCTTGTTTTTCGGTAGTTGTTCATGCACAAACTGCTCAGGCATCAGTAAATCCAGCGCAAGACAACGGTGTTGTTGAAGTTAATAAGTTTTCCGGGCCGGAACAGGCCGTCTGGAATACTACGCAAACACTTCTGACGATTATTGAAGAAGAGCGTGAAAGTTTTAAAACCCAGCCGGATCATTTTTATCAGCGTGTAGAGAAAGCGCTTCAGCCGGTCGTTGGTTTCAAACGAATTGCTGCGATGGTTATGGGGTCTTACTACAAGAAAGCATCAAAAGATCAACGCTCCGTTTTTTCGCAATCATTTAAACGTAGTCTTGTAGAAACATATTCTGGTGGTCTTATTGAGTACGAAGGATACAAGATTGATATCCTTCCGGGTGAAGGCGTACCAGAAGGTAATCGTACAGCGGTTGTGGATTTAGTGATTACTACATCCAGTGGTACACAAGTACCTTTGAAGTACAGCATGTATAAGACCAAAAAAGGTCTTTGGAAAGTTCAGAACGTAACCGTAGCTGGCATTAATGTTGGCTTGTTGTATCGTCAGCAATTTGCGCGCAAAGTTGCTGAAGCTGAAGGTGATCTGGAAGCCGTTGTTCAGCAATGGTCTTCCAAGCTGGATGTTGAAGTTGAAGACGGACAGATCAAGACGCCGGCTGCTAAGTAATTAGACATTTTAATTCTGCAGTAAGTAATCGTCGACTGTAACGCTTACTGCATAAAGAATGTGATTAACCCGATTAGTAATGCTAATCGGGTTTTTCTCGATAAAAGAACTGAAAATATATCATCGAACTTGAGGTTGTGATGGAAGTAGAAGACGTAAAAGCATTGTTGAAAGCCGAGTTTCCAGAAGCTGATGTAGATGCTTCAACGGATGGTTACCACTACGAAGTAACTGTGATTTCTGACAGCTTTGAAGGCTTGAATGCTGTTAAGCGTCAGCAAGCTGTTTATAAAGCTTTAAACGCGCAAATTCAGGATGGCACGATTCACGCGGTTAAAATTAAAGCGTTAACACCTGGTCAGGCGTAAATCGACAGTTCAGAAATCTTAAGATTTGTAATTTTATATTGGTGAAAACATAAATGGATAAATTAGTCATTCGCGGTGGAAAACCATTATCTGGCGAGATTCGTGCGTCAGGTGCTAAGAATTCAGCGCTTCCTATTATCTCTGCGGCGTTGCTTTCTAGCGAGAATGTCATTATTCGTAATCTTCCGCACCTGCAAGATATTACGACTCTGCTTAATCTACTGGGATCGATGGGTGTTGAGCCGGTGGTTAATGAAGATTTAAGCATTGAGTTGGACAGTAACCAGATTAAATCGTTGGTTGCTCCGTATGAGTTGGTAAAAACCATGCGAGCTTCCATTCTTGTGCTGGGTCCGATTCTGGCCAAGAACGGTTATGCTGAAGTTTCTTTGCCGGGTGGTTGTGCTATCGGTAGTCGACCTGTGGATCTACATATTCGTGGCCTTGAAGCGATGGGCGCGGATATCCTGGTGGAAGATGGTTACATCAAAGCAAAAACAGACGGTCGCCTAAAAGGGGCTAATGTGTTCTTTGATACAGTAACGGTAACGGGTACTGAAAACATTTTGATGGCTGCTACCTTGGCGGATGGTATAACCACCATTGAGAATGCTGCAAGAGAGCCAGAAGTTGTTGATTTGGCTGAGTGTCTTATTGCCATGGGTGCCAAGATCGAAGGGCACGGTACAGACCTGATCACAGTAACGGGTGTTGAAAAGCTGCATGGTTGTGACTATTCAGTTGTTCCTGATCGAATCGAAACAGGCACTTATCTGGTAGCAGCAGCTGCAACGGGTGGCAAAGTTAAAGTTAAAGATACGCGTCCTGACATTCTTGATGCTGTACTGGTAAAACTTGAAGAGGCTGGCGCCAAGATTGAAAAGGGTGATGATTGGATTGCGCTTGATATGGAAGGTCGACGCCCTAAAGCAGTATCGCTGAAGACTGCACCGTACCCAGCATTTCCAACGGACATGCAGGCGCAATTTGTAGCTTTGAATGCAGTAGCCGAAGGAACAGGAACGGTTGTAGAGACCATTTTTGAGAATCGTTTTATGCATGTTCAGGAAATGACTCGAATGGGCGCTGATATCACCGTTGAAGGAAACACTGCTGTGGTTAAAGGCTTGCCTGAATTGCATGCAGCACCGGTAATGGCAACGGACCTTCGTGCATCTGCCAGTTTGGTTATTGCAGCATTGGTTGCTGAAGGTGAAACCGTTATTGATCGTATTTACCACATCGATCGTGGTTATGAATGTATTGAAGAAAAACTTCAATTGTTAGGCGCAAATATTTCACGTTTACCTGAATAGGATTGGATTGATCACTAATGGATCAGACATTAACGATTGCTCTTTCTAAAGGGCGTATTTTGAAAGATACCTTGCCGTTGTTAAAAGCTGCAGGTATCGAACCGGCAGAAGATATTTTCAAAAGCCGTAAACTTATTTTTGGCACTAATATTCCAGGTGTGAATCTGGTAATTATCCGCGCAACTGACGTTCCGGCGTATGTGGAACTGGGCGCTGCGGATCTTGGTGTTTCAGGAAAAGATGTTTTGATGGAGCATGGTGGTGAAGGCATGTACGAATTGCTGGATCTGGATATTGCTCGTTGTAAATTAATGACAGCAGGGATTGATCCTGTTGAACCTGAAGGTCGTCTACGAGTAGCGACAAAATTCGTTAATGTAGCCAAACGCTATTATGCGGAGCAAGGCCGTCAGGTAGATATCGTTAAACTTTATGGTGCGATGGAGCTTGCTCCTATCATGGGCTTGGCTGATCGCATTGTGGATATTGTTGATACGGGTAATACATTGCGAGCAAATGGTCTTCAACCGCTTGAAGAAATTGCATACATCAGTAGCCGTTTGGTGGCTGGTAAGTCCGCGTACAAAAACAAACATCAGATGATTCAACCGATCATCGAGAAGCTAAATAAAGCTATTGAAGAAGCAAAAGCTCAGGAAACTGAAACGGCTTAATTGATAAGTAAGTTGTTTCGTTTATTAAAGGGCGAACAGCCCTATGATGGGTTAACACGTGTAAGAGGTAAGAAACAGGCATGATTGACATAAAACGATTGGCAACCAGTGATAACGATTTTGATGAGGCTCTGAGTCAGCTAACAGCGTGGGAAGGTGTTTCCGATGCTGAAGTGAATCAGCGTGTTCATGATATTGTTCATGCGGTGCGAGCCAATGGTGATCATGCATTGATTGAGTACACCAATCGCTTTGATCGTCTAGAGCTTAAGGATTCCTCTGAATTGGAAGTTTCCAAAGAGGAATTGATCGCGGCTTTGGCTGGCTTGCCGGATAAAGAGCGTACCGCTTTGGAAATGGCTGCTCAGAGAGTTCGTTCGTATCACGAGAAACAACTACAGACATCATGGGATTATACCGAAGCTGATGGCACTGTTCTTGGCCAGAAAGTAACGCCTATGGATAAAGTTGGCTTGTATGTGCCAGGCGGTAAGGCGTCTTATCCTTCTTCAGTTCTTATGAATGCGATGCCGGCCAAAGTAGCTGGTGTTGAAGAATTGATCATGGTTGTGCCCACGCCAGATGGTGATGTGAATCCTTTGGTGTTGGCTGCGGCTGAAGTAGCAGGTGTTGATCGTGTTTTCCGTGTGGGAGGTGCTCAAGCGGTAGCTGCGCTGGCTTATGGTACAGAGAGTGTGCCTAAAGTAGATAAGATTGTTGGGCCGGGTAATATTTACGTAGCCACTGCGAAGCGTATGGTGTTCGGTACGGTAGGCATTGATATGATTGCTGGGCCTTCTGAGATTCTGGTGGTTTGTGACGGTAAAACAGACCCTGATTGGATCGCGATGGATCTGTTTTCTCAGGCAGAGCATGATGAGGATGCTCAGTCTATTCTGATTGCAACCAGCGAAGAGTATTTAACGCAGGTTCAGGAATCCATTGAAAAATTACTGCCAACAATGGAGCGCCAGGAGATTATTCGTACCTCGCTTGTTGATCGAGGCGCTTTCATTTTGGTGAGTGACCTTGATGATGCCTGTGACGTAGTGAACAAGATCGCACCGGAACACTTGGAGTTATCCGTAGAGGAACCTGAGGCGTTGTTGCCTAAGATTCGTCATGCTGGGGCTATCTTTATGGGACGTTATACGGCTGAAGCACTTGGTGATTATTGTGCTGGCCCGAACCACGTATTACCAACGTCGGGTACCGCGCGTTTCTCGTCTCCGTTAGGTGTGTACGATTTCCAGAAAAAGTCGTCCATTATTCACTTCTCAGCGGATGGTGCATCTGAGATGGGTAAGGTTGCTTCGGTACTGGCTCGAGGCGAGAGTTTAACCGCTCACGCTCGCTCAGCTGAGTATCGTATTAAGAATTAAGAGAATCCTTGGTCTTACAAAAAAAGGGCTTCCAATAGGAAGCCCTTTTCTTTTAGGGGTATTTGTATCCCGGTCTGCTTAGGGTTTGTTCAGGTTAGGGTGCTCTGAAGCGCTGACCGTTGCTCGTAGTGGATTGTTCATCCGGGTTAGCTCAATTTCTACTTCGTCTTGTGGGCGAATCATAGCAACTTGTCGACTGGCGGATCGGAAGCTGGCGATGGTTGCGCCATTAATCTTGGTAATAATATCCCCTGGAAGTAGACCGGCTTTATGAGCCGGGCTGTTTTTGAATATCTTGGTAATTAAAATCCCGGCGTTGTACGGGATGTTGAATCGAGCAGCCAGGGCTGGAGTGAGGTCAATCGTCTCCACGCCAAGCCATCCACGGTTTACTCGTCCGTATTCAATCAGGTCTGACATGATGAGCAGTGCTACTTCAACCGGTATCGCAAAACCAATACCTTGAGCTTCCCCGCCTTTATTGAACACAGCTGTATTGATACCGATAAGCTCGCCATGGGCGTTGATCAGTGCACCCCCTGAATTACCTGGGTTAATGGCAGCATCGGTTTGAATAAAATTTTCGTAGGTGGTGATGCCTAGATTGCTTCTGCCCAAAGCGCTGATAATGCCAATGGATACCGATTGATTGAAACCAAATGGATTACCAATGGCGAGTACGATATCCCCGACACGGAGGGCGTTGTTGGATAGGGGAAGGGGGATTTCAGGCAGCTGGTCCAACTCAACTTTAAGTACAGCCAGGTCTGTTGCTGGATCAGTGCCAATAATATGTGCTGGTGATTTTCGACCATCACTTAATGCTATAGCTATTTGTTCTGCACCTTGAATGACATGGCGGTTTGTTAGTATGTAACCATCTTTGCCAATGAATACGCCAGATCCCAAGCTGTTTTTCATTTTTTGCTGTTGTTGAGGGAGTGTAAAACGTCCTAGGAATTGTTGGAATTTGGGGTCAGACAGTAAGGGATGAGTATTTTGAGTTACCGTTCGGCTCGCATAGATGTTAACAACCGCAGGTGAGGCCGCTTCAACAGCGTCGGCATAACTGGTTCGCGCAGGTACTGTCGTATGCTCTGTCGTTAGCTGCTCGGTATTTGTTTCAGTTGCTTGTCTGTCTTCGGCTGATGTCGGTGCTCCGTCAAACGGATTGGTTATTCGAATAGTATCTTTTTGAAGCACCAGAATGGTCAGGCCGATACACGCGCCAATTAATGCGGGAAATAGAATTCGAATGAGCATATGTTGGAAAGCTCTCTGTATTCGTTAGATGAATAAAATACGATACTCTTTAAGCATTGTACTATCGATTCTCAATTACTAATAATAACTAGTGCCCGAAAGAACGATATAATTCTTTTTAAAACATACAGTAAGAGAAGAAACAAATGTCCACGGTTACCCGAACAGAGTTAATGCAGTATCTGAACACCTTGTTATCCCCTTCCGAGTTTAATGACTATTGTGAGAATGGTCTTCAAGTAGAAGGCGCTGAGTCTATTACTACCCTTGTTACGGGTGTGACCGCTTGTCAGGCCTTGTTGGATAAGGCAGTAGAGCTGAATGCCGATGCCGTTTTAGTACATCATGGCTATTTCTGGAAGGGGGAGTCGCAAAGTCTGGTGGGCATGAAAGGTAAGAGGATTCGAACGCTTATCAAGAATGATATTAACTTAATTGGCTACCATCTGCCGTTGGATGTGCATTCGGAATTCGGTAACAACGCGCAGCTGGCAAAGCTTCTAGATATTGAAGTAACAGGTGGTCTGGAGCCAGGTAACCCAAACAGTGTTGGATTAGTAGGGCAGTTTGATCAACCTATTTCTGCAGAACAACTGTCTCAACGGTTAGCTTCGGTGCTAAACAGGGAGCCTCTTCATATTGGATTTGAAAGCGACGCTCCTATTTCTAAGGTTGCTTGGTGTACTGGGTCGGCGCATTCTTATTTGCCGAAAGCATTAAGTTTGGGTGTTGATGCGTTTATTACCGGCGAAATCTCTGAGCCTGTGGTGCATACCGCCAGAGAAGAGGGGATTCACTTTTATTCAGCGGGTCATCACGCAACGGAACGTTATGGTGTGAAGTCCTTGGGTGAGCATTTGGCTCTGCACTTTGGTATTGAGCATTACTTTGTGGATATTGATAATCCTGTTTAGTCGCTGCTGCGCTTGGTGACTCTGTGTTAAAAGACCGATTCTATCTGCTCACTTATTTAGAATAAGCTCGGAGATCTCATAGGTCTTTTGCCTTGATTAACCATCGCTCGCGACGCGACTAAAATGTTATTTGCTGCGCTTGGTGACTCTGTGTTAAAAGACCGATTCTATCTGCTCACTTATTTAGAATAAGCTCGGAGATCTCATAGGTCTTTTGCCTTGATTAACCATCGCTCGCGACGCGACTAAAATGTTATTTTCTGCGCTTGGTGACTCTGTGTTAAAAGGCTGGTTCTACCTGTGTTCTTTATTTATCGATAGGGGTATCGCGTTTCTTGTGAAGCCCATAATCTTCCGCCAGAGTTCCGCCTTGTTTCGACTTGTCTGTACTGTGTGCGTAATCCTTTGGCATATGGAAATTGTCTTCTTCTGAGCTTTCTTCAGTCTGCTCGCTTTTCTCAATGGCGGGCTTTTCTTCGAACTCTCCTAGTTTTAATTGGTTTCCAATCACATCATCATTGCACAGTTCTTGAGAACCTTTTGAAAGATGGTCGTATACCTTCTTATATTGATTGGTGAGTTCCGAGAAGAGTTCAGCTGTTTCTGAAAAGTGCTCTGATACCTGATCTTTAAACTTTGCCTGGTTTTCTTCTGCTTGATCCAGTTCTTTTTCTAGCTGGCGGGATTTTTGATTTGAAGGCTTAAGCCAAATTGTGAGTAGTGAACCGATAACTGAACCTGCAATAAACGTCATTGCATAAGATAACCAATCGATTGGCATACTTTCCATAAATCCTTCTCACTTAATTAAAGGTTAAATACTATCTGAACTAAACATATATCGATGTTGATGAGAATTACTAGCTTGCCTTCTGATTCTCAGAATCGCAACCTCTTTTATAGGCTTCATTGTGTGCTTTGGTTGAACATTCAGTTTTAGAAGGGTAAAGTGCGCAACCTCAAGTTGACTATGTATTAACCAGTATTTGAAGACTTATGACAACGCCTTTAGAACTCTATCAAAAAGATTTAGAACGTGACGATTTTTCATACGATCCTGCCCAGGAAATGGCGGTAAAGCACTTACAGCGTTTGTATGAAGATTTAGTAGCTCAATATGAAAAGCAAAAGTCTCGTGGCAAGGTAGCGTCATTAACCAGTGCATTAAAGCGTAAGAAAAAGAAAGAACCTCTAAAAGGTATTTATTTCTGGGGTGGCGTTGGTCGTGGTAAAACCTATTTGGTGGATACCTTCTATGATGCGCTGCCTTTTGAAAGAAAAATTCGAACGCATTTTCACCGCTTTATGCAGCGTGTTCATCAAGAACTTGTCGAGTTAAAGGGGCAGAAAGATCCTTTGGAAACGGTAGCTGATCGTATCGCAAAAGATGGTGTTGTCATTTGTTTCGATGAATTCTTCGTATCTGATATCGGTGATGCGATGATTCTTGGGACGTTATTGGGCATGCTATTTGAACGTGGCGTAACCTTGGTGGCTACCTCAAATATTGTTCCTGATGGTCTCTATAAGGATGGTCTGCAGAGAGACCGTTTTATTCCTGCCATTAAGCTTCTTAACCAATACACAGATGTAGTGAATGTAGACAATGGTGTGGACTATCGTTTACGTGCGCTTGAACAGGCGGAGCTGTATCACAGTCCACTGGATGCTGGAGCAGAGGTAAGTCTTCAAAAGAGCTTTGATAGTTTGATCCCCGATGCTAAGCATATTGAGAACAATGTGCCGGTCGAGGTGTTGGGTCGAGACATTATGGCTAAGTCTATATGCGATGATGTTGCATGGTTTGAATTCGATGCTCTATGTAATGGTCCGCGTTCTCAAAATGATTACATTGAGTTGGGTCGTCTTTATCACGCCGTATTGGTAAGTAATGTGCCTCAAATGGAAGCAAAAACCGATGATTTGGCTCGCCGCTTTATTAATATGGTGGATGAGTTTTACGATCGTGGTGTTAAGCTGATTATGTCTGGTGAGAAGCCAATTCCCGAGATCTACTCTACAGGTAAGTTGGAGTTTGAATTTCAAAGAACGACCAGTCGTTTATTAGAGATGCAATCTCACGATTATCTGGCGAGAGAGCATAAAGCTTAAACTGAACTTATTTGCTTTAAGCGACTCTATACAGTCTAGATTTTAGATTGAGCCGTAAACTCTTTTGGGTTTGCGGCTTTTTCATGTTAGAACGTAAATGATTTTTAAAGAAACGCATTTGTAAAAAGGCTAATGATAAGGATTGGATATGTTGGTTCGTTTTAAAGGTGGTTTGGTTGCTGCAATGGTATCGATAATAGTACTGGCGTTAAGTGCTTGTTCTAATGATGCGGCAGATGAAGCGAGTGCTTCCAATGCTAGTAAGGTAGAAAGTCATGGTCATCACCATCATGAATCAGAGGGTAACACGCCGATTATGGTGCCTTTTTCAGGTGAGTTAGAGCTGGGTACGCATTATTTTGAGTATGAAAATATCCTGGTGAACGAAGGGGCTGAAATTGCAAAGGCGGATGTGTTGGAGTTCTTTAGTTATGGATGCGGGCACTGTCAGCAATTTGCACCTGAATTACAGGCATGGCACGAGAAGAATGGAAGCAAGCAAGTCGCTTATATTCCTGTTGTGTGGAATCAAACGACAGGACTTTATGCACGTTTATTTTACGCAATTCAACCGCTAGAGAATTTTGATGAGGTGCATCATGACATGTTTAAGTTGTTTGCCACCTTTGGAAATGAAAAGAGTCTGGGTGAGCAGCTTGATAAGATCTACGCAATGCTAGCTGAAAAAGGTGTGGATACAGCTGAAGTAAAAACCAGATTGGAAAGTAAAGAGTTGGAATCAAAGCTGAGAAGCTCGATTACATTAGCCAAGCATTACGAAATCACCGGGACGCCGACCTTGATTCTGCAAGGCAGTAAAAGAATTAATAACAAGGCGCTAACATCAAAAGACGACTTGTTTGTGTTTGTAGATAAGTTGCTTTAATTGATTCTTAATAAAAAGCCCGAATCTCATTACGAGGTTCGGGCTTAATTAGATGGTCCGCCTCACTCCCTGGCAACTAAGCTAGGGGTGAAGCAACTCAAAAGAGGCGAACCACTATGTATATTCAAGTCATTGGAATCGATTTAG
>Ga0255772_10000905_pt1 | contig 29217 bp, 55 predicted proteins | sample 071ome_34_FD_179970 | JGI IMG/M metagenome (GOLD analysis project Ga0255772, IMG submission 179970) | Coastal salt marsh microbial communities from the Groves Creek Marsh, Skidaway Island, Georgia - 071411BT metaG (version 2) | ecosystem: Environmental > Aquatic > Marine > Intertidal zone >...
CTTAGAACCAGCCAAGTATTGTCCAATCTTAGGTCTCTTTTTAGTTACGACATACTCTCTAAACTTGTCTTGATTGGCCTCATTGAAAACATCAGTTCTCTTGATGTTCATACCACTCACAAAACCTTTCATCGTGTCTGGAGTGATTTGATATTTACCAACTGCAAATAATTGACCTGCATCTTGGGCATCCATGATGTCACCAAAGGTCATTTCAGAAATTGGACTTGGTGGAGTATATCCAGCCTGACTTCCAGCAGTTCCAGTGTTATATGAGTTGATACCACCTTCACCACCAGAAATGGCACTGAATAAGTCATCAGCACCTTTTGCAGTTGGTGTTGTATTTGGATCCCCACCACCCATGAACTTCTCAAGGGCTTTGACAACAAATGCAGCAGTTTCAATACCCAGTCCCATCAGGGCTGCGTTTCCTAAGTTGCGAAGTCCACCACCAACTCTTGCAGCAGATCTTCTAAGTGGTTTGAAGAAATCTCTTGCAGTGGCTCTTCTTCTTGTAGCTCTTCTTTGTGATCTGTATTTTCCTCTTTGTGCAAGGAGTTCCTCACGATCCTTGATCATCTCATCACGATATTTCTTCTCCAAAGCAGCACTATCGGCCATTGCCCTCGTGATTGCTGCAATATTCCCATTGATACGATCAATCTCTTCTACAATACCAGCTACAGTACGACTAACCGCAGATCTTGGTGCCTCAATAATTTGAGGAATAACAGTTTGTTGTGGAACAATATCACTGGTAGGTGTCTGAACCAATGGTTCAGGCAACATGATGTTAGGAGCATCATCAGCAGGATCTTGATAATAATTTGGACCACCACCACCGATAAACTCTAGGGCTCTCTGTCTTCTCTCTTCTTCTACAATGTCTAATAGTTGATCACCCTGAGGTTCTGGTTGACCAAACAGTTTATTAGCTATACTTTTCTTGGCGCCTTCCTTGACGCCAAGTTTCAAGATATTATTAAATAACGCTCCTAATCCTACTGCCATTAACCGAGACCGTGTTCTTGTTGTTGTTTGAGTTTCTCAGCTTCAAGATAGTTTCTAAGAAGAGATACATAGATGTCTCTCTCCCACGGCATCATGTTTTCAATTTCCGTCAAAGAGTATTTATGGTACTGCATCAACGAAAAATTAAGTTCGTAGTATGACTCAGCACTCATCTGAGCCATACTTAGGCGAAAAAACTTGACAGTCCCTCTAACGTCACTTCATTATCAACACCCGTGTTTGGATTTTTCACAACAACAGTGTGTGAAAGTTTGGGCATAGTATCAAAGAACTTTTCAATCTCTCTAAATTGAGAAGAGTTGAACTGTTCGATGAATGTGATGAGTTCTTTCTTGGTACAGTCTGAAGCAGACCAGGCTTCATCTTCACTGTAGACCATATCAATGCAAGATGCTACAAGAGCAAAGGTATCATCAGTATCACCCTTGAAGTTAAAGTTCTCACTGATGAACTGTTCCAAGGATGGATACTTCATTCTCAGAGTGTAGTTGTCATCAATTTGGATGTCAGTGGTATGATCCTTGTTTTTCTTCACTTCAATCTCATCAATATAGATCTGTGTGCGAACCTCAGTGACACCATCATCAGGACAGGTCACAATAATATCAACACTTTCACCAACAGACTTTGCACGGATATTTAAGAACAGATATTCAATATCAAAGGTAGGAAGTGAATCCACCTTGATACCTCTGGTAAGAATGCAATTTTTCAGCACATCCTTAATAGCTCTTGTGATGTCTTTGAGATCTCCACTCTCAATCGCAAGAATAAGGATTTTCTCTTCTTTGACTAAAAAAGGTCTATACTTAACTGTCTTTCCTGTTGATGGTAAAGTCAGTTCATGGGTAGGGGTTGAAATTGTAGGTAAAGGCATGATAAGGAAGTCAGTGATTTATTTAGAGCGATTATCCGATGTCAACTCCAACATTGAAGTTACCTTGGAAAGCTTCAGGAGTATTTCCTTCTTGTGGACCACCAAAAGCTCCACCAATATTATTGATCTCAAAAAGTTCTTGTGCAGTTCCAGCACCAGTCAGTGCAATACCACCACCAGTGGATTCAAGAAGGTTCTGTTCGAAGAGTCTTTGTTGTTCTAAGATGGAAGCAGGACTTACATTAGAACTTCTATTGATAGTAACATTATCCACGATATAACGATCATATCTAAAGGTTACATTGCATTGTAACACATTTGATCCATTATAATTTACAGGTGTAGAGGCAATAGAATATGGCCAGGCTCTGAAGAAGTTATAACCAATCATAGAAATTCTATTCAAAGAATCAAACTCAAGTTCATTCTGTGTTTGTGGTCCACGACTAAATCTATCTTTATTAAATTTGTATATCTTCATCGCACACTTATAAGTGTCTGGATAATTCAGTCTCATTACTTGACTGTTTCTACTCTGTGATCCAGACAAAGGATTCACAAGTTCAATCCAAGATTCAAAGAACTTCAAGACTTTATAGTCTCTATCCACATAGAAACTGAAAGTCACATCATCATAGATTCTAGAAAATGCAACTCTCTCAGTAATACCCTGACGATCACCAGCAACTTCAATGTCACCGAAACTTGATCCTGGGAGAACAGCATCGGAAACATATAATCCAAGATCTTCCGTCAAAAATCTTTGATCAATTCCCCTTTCTTTAGCTGCATTAACGACGTAAGAGTTCATGTCGAAATACACTTGATATGTGTTATCAAGTGCAACAGTTTGAAATCTGGAACGGATATCGTCTATTCGATATCGTCTTGGACCGAAAGGCATGGGTTCTAAATAGATATCAGCCAGTTAAGAGTTATTTATGAGTTATAAGGGGAAGTATAAGCCTTCCAATCCAAAGAAATATAAAGGTGATCCCACAAACGTGGTTTATAGGTCTCTTTGGGAAAGAAAATTCATGAAATACTGTGATGATAATGAAAATATTCTTGAATGGGGTAGTGAAGAGTTTTTTGTTCCATACAAGGATCCAGTGACAGGAAAGAAAAGAAGGTACTTCCCAGATTTCTACATCAAATACATCGATGCAACTGGCAAAATGCGCCGAATGGTTGTGGAGATCAAACCCGCAAAACAGTGCAAAGAACCAAACCCCAATCCACCCAAGAAAACAAAGACTTGGGTCAATGAAGTCTATACATGGGGTACGAATCAAGCTAAATGGAAAGCTTGTAAAGAATTTTGTGATGATCGTCTCTGGGAGTTCAAGATCTTTACTGAGAAAGAACTAGGTATTAAATGAGTATCGCGTCCATCGTCAAATCTCAAACAGGTAATAAGAATCGCAGCCGCGATTGGTATCGTGGCACCTTGGCACAAGTTCTTCAGAACTATCAGGGTTTTGAGTATGACGATCCAGACAGTGATAGAGATCAGTCAGGTCCAGCAGAAGCTGGGGAGATGTACTTCTTTAATTACATCGCAACAAAACCCAATCGACTGAAGTATTATGACCAGTTCCCAGTTACATACATAATTAATACTTTCCCAGATGGTTTTCTGGGAGCAAACCTACATTATTTGGCACCTAAACTAAGACAAGGTGTTGCGTTATCTCTTCTAAATAGTGGAGATGGTGTAGTTGTACCCAATAAAACCTTACACAGGTATTACTTTGGTGGGATACAAGGTGGCATGATGAGAGTACCAGAATCAGAGATGGCTGACGTGTCACTGTTACCCGTAGAAAAATTTGTCACTCCAAATGGAGTTGAGTATCCATCCTACAGAGTATGGAGGGATAAGTAATGGCAGAAGAGAAAATTTCAAGTGCTGGTTTACTTAAAGTTCCAGGCACTCAGACGACATATTACGTCAAAGTTGATGCAGTTGCTGATACATACTCAGTAATCAAAGCGACTAATCAAGAATTTCAAAATAATGAAGGAACTACATTATTTCAAATTAAAGACGCAAGTTCACTAAAAAGCTATACGGATATCCCAGAAGCAAACCAAGGTGAAGGTTGGAACGCTGACTTGATTGAAGCTAATGGTGGAGCATCACTATTAAGAGCCTCAAACAACACCGCGATCAATAACCTACAAAAGGCAAGAGTAGATCTAGTAGGTGACGCAACTCTACCACCACTTCAACCAGATACTCTACTTTCTGGTTTTGGTAACACACAGACAATCGCAGAGGGTGCTGCACAATTTGGATCAGACTTGATTGATGCCTTCCAAGGAGCAAATAGAACAGTCCCTGGTTTAGAAACACCAGGAACTGCTGATAGATTAATTGGTGGAAATGATGTTCTCAAGTATCCAATAGATATGGATACAAACGAACAAGACTATCTCCAGATTAGGATTTTTAGTTATAAGGCAGGTGGATTACCAACAATCGGAGCAGCCACCAATCAAGGCCAAACAGCAAGACAAGAAAAAGCAAGAGAAATCATTCAAATCCCTATCCCCAATGCAATTCGGGATCAAAACAGTGTGAACTGGGGTCCTGGGCAAATGACCAGTACATCTGGCGAAGCTGCACAAGCAGTTGCAGGTGCTTTATTAAGTGAAGGTGGTGCTGCAGGTGCAGAAGGAGCTGCAGGTGCGTTACAAGATGGTTTTGAAACTGGTGCAGCTTTACTTGGAGGACTTGGTAGTGCAGGACTCAACGCACTCAAAAACAAATTTATTAGAAGAAGATTTGCTGCAAACAAATTAGCAGGTGCTCTGAGTGGTTTAGGTATCAATGTTGATGTCAACCAAGCAATCACACGTCTTGGTGGAGTTATTGAAAACCCAAATCTTGAACTATTGTTCACTGGTCCTGCACTTAGAACATTCCAGTTTACTGTTAGATTCACACCAAGAAGCGCACCAGAATCTGCAAGAGTTCGTCAAATCATTAGAGCTCTGAAAGAGAGATCCGCAGTCAAAAAAGGTGTCTCATTCGGTGGATTCAACGAAACTGGTGATAACTTACTTCTAGGAACACCAGACGTATTCCGTCTCGAATACAAAAAGAGAGGTTCTATAGGAACTGGTATTGGTAACAACATTAAGGGATTAAATAAGTTCAAGACTTGTGCCCTAACTAATGTATCTGTTGACTACACAGGTGAAGCTGGTAGATGGGCAGCATATGACGGTGACAGTCAACCAGTCACCACCATTGTTACTTTAGCATTCTCCGAACTTGTTCCTCTATATGATAGTGACTATCTGACCGTTGGTAACGAAGACGACGTAGCATTCTAATGTCTAACTATTTTAGAAAACTTCCAGAAATAGACTATCCATCTCTGTTAAACGATAGACAGAGTAGTGGAGATACGGTTCGTGTCAAGAATCTTTGGCGCAGAACAAAGATCAGAGAAGACTTTTTTGGTAATTTCGTTCTTTTCACAAAATACAACGTTATTGGTGATGAAAGACCAGATAACGTTGCAGAAAAATATTACGGATCTGCAAGTCTTGATTGGTTGGTGTTGACAGCTAACAATATCATCGACATTAAAAATGATTGGCCAATGACTGAGTATGATCTTAATATCTACTTAAATGACAAATACACTCCTCAACAACTGGTAGAAATTCATCATTACGAAACCACGGAATATCGTGATTTTTCAAATCAGTTGATTGTAAAAGGTGGTCAGATTGTAGATGAAAACTTTAAAGTAGACTATTTAAAAGGTGGTCAAGTTAGAACGGTGTCACCTATTAAGTCTGTATCTTATTTTGAATGGGAAGTACAAAAAAATAACGAAAAACGTGTAATTGATCTTGTGAAAACAGAGTTCGTAGATAAGGTATTAAGAGACTTTGATGCGATTATGAAATATGGAAGATCTTCTCAATATGTCAACAATTCATTAAAAAAGACCGAAAATACAAGAATCGTATAACTTGCCATATACCGCGCAGTATATGGCTACAAAAAACTGGGGCTGACCCTGACAGGTCAAAAAGCCCCAGAATTTTTTTTCCGCTATTTTTGGAAACAAGTAGCGTTTTTGGTGGCCGGCACATCGTTCCAATGTCTTACGGCATTAGCAACGATAGCCACATTAGTGACCAGATAAGAAACAAAAATAAAGGTGCGTATCCAAGCAATAGTATCAGATTCTCGGTCGCATTTAGTTGGTTTCTCTCCAAGTGCTTTAGCCCATAAACGCCAGATTGTTTTCTTTTTCATCGACCAAACTTACGATCCATACGGAGTTTGATGTAGTACATCCCAATCACCCACAGGGAGAAGAGGAAACCCTCTCCATACCCCATGGTGTTCCATGCGTGAACAGCTTCTCCCATCACTCTTCAGCCAGTTTCTGGAAGTAGGACATAGCGTCATCCTCATCTTCATCACTGTAACCACCACCAACTGCAACAGGTTCACGGTTGAGGTTGTTCAGTTCACCACGGAGATCATCAGTGAGTTCACGGGCGGAACCACGGAAGTCATCTTCATCAGCAACTTCTTCGGCAACAGGACGACGAGCAGGAGCAGCGTTACCCAGAACATTGTCCAGACGCTTCTTCAGAGTCTCATAGTCCTTGAACTGATCAGCAGCAACCAGTTCTTGCAGCGAATACTCTTTCTTCCAGAGAGCTTCCAGTGCATCATCATCACCATCCAGGAGTGCAGAAGGACGGGCAAACTCAGAACTGTCATAGTTCCAGTAACCTGCAACCTTCTTGATCTTGATCTTGAAGTCAGCACCCTGCCAGAAATCAAAGGGGTTGATGGGATCTTCGTCTTCGAACTCAGGTTGCATCGCAGCCATCACCTTGTCGAAGATCTTCTTACCAAACTTGTACAGGAACACACGACCCTCGTTCTGAGGATTGGCGGGATCCTTCACAACATAGATGTTGGAGTAGTAGGAAAGCTTACGTTTCTGTTTCCGTGCAGTCTCTTTGTCTGCATCAACACCAGAGTTCCACAGACGGGTGTTGAGTTCGGAGACAGGATCCTTACCACCAGTGGTGGTCAAGGAGTTTTCGATGTACCAACCACCAGGACCTTGGAAGGCGTGGGAGTACATCTTCACCCAAGGGAGATCTTCACCTTCGGGTGCGGGGAGGAAACGGACAACAGCATAGCCGTTACCAGACTTGTCCATCTCAGGTTTCCACAGGCGGTCATCACCACCTTGAGGGGAGTTCATCTTCTCAACTTCCTTGACCAGTTTGGAAGTCAACGAACCCAGCTTGGACTGTTTCTTAAGGTCAGAAAAGGACATTGGATTACCTCGGATTGTTTTGGATTTGGCCTTTGTGGTGGCAGAGTCATCGTACCAGGGGAAAGGGATGGTTGTCAAGCCTTTCCCTTATCGACCATGTTACGCAAGTTCTTAATGGTCATGTGCATGTTGTTGAATAGGTCTCCAGGATCCACCGAACCTGGGAACCCCAGCATTTTAGCTGCGTTCACGATGTTCTCTTTGATCTGTAGTGCTTCGGGATCATCGGAAAGAGAAACTCTTGTGTACATAATGCGTTGTTTCTCAAGAAGACTTTCTAACTTTTCAAGATGTGTATACTGATCTTCCTGCGACATGGCAGGAAAAGCCATTGCATCTTTGTAGATCTCTTCTTGAAGTTCATTGATCTCTACAAGTCCTGCACGAACTTGAGGACTACTTAGAAAACTCATAGAACTTTCTCCTTCAGTATCTTCCTGTAACGAAGCACGTCAATATTTAGAAACGCACCATACTTCTTGATCTTGAGGGAAACCGTACTCCAAATTGGATCATCCAGTTTCTTATCAAAACGTTTTACGAAGCCCAGAATCTTGTCCAGAATGATGAGTGTCTCGATTGAGATCTCCTTTCTCAAATAAGCTTTCAAGATCTTCGGGTGTTGGCCTTCAGTATGGAAGTAACTGTCGAAATTATCTCTTGTAAAGATTGTTTCAACTTCGTTTCCGAATAGGTAGGACAAGGATTGGTTTCGTTTTTGCCATTCCTTGAAGTTGGTTTCTCCATTTTGAATAATTTCTCCTATCCAGACTTTACCAGGATCTTCACTAGAAATAAAGTTTGCGATGAAATACTGTATGATTTCATCATCATCTTTTTTCCGCGACATCCTCTCAAAAAAATATCTGTCACGTCTCTTATTAAAAGACGCAACAGATGCACGGGATCTTCCACCGTATTTTACATAATCATAACTTTCCTTGGTGAAGTGATTCTTCATCGCAAGATAAGTTTTATAGCAATCAAAGGGTGACACTTTCACAGGGGCAATCGTGCGCGTGATGTACGTTTGAGGAAGTTGAGTTCAATGGCCTCAGCCTTGATTTTTTCTTTCAGTGGTTTACTGATCAACTTACCCACAGATTCTAACTCAATCTTGTTGTCATCGCAATAATGAACAATCGCATCAATGTAGTTCAGGTCATCATTGTGTTTTACAAGATCTTCAATGTCTTGGGTAAATTTTGTTTGACAAAGAAATTTTTCTTTGAGTGCCTTGTCTAGGTCCTTATTCATTGGAGAGCTTATGAGTAACAAATTCTTTAATGTATCGAACTAATAACTTAATATACTCGTCTTTGTTTCTTTTGTCAAACACCTTAACTTCACCAGAGGAAGTTGTCATAATTGTGATCAACTTTTTGACTGGAATACCAGTCATCTCATAGTACATACATGCGTATGCAGTTTCCTGAACGAAGTAGTTTTCTAACCACTTCTCTGGTTTAATTTTGTCTGAAGTTTTAAAGTCAATGACAGCAAGCTCGCCGTCATACTCCGCAATACAATCAACACGACCAGCAATACCGAAGTACTCAGAATAAAGGGTACGCTCAATAGCATGTATATTATCAATGCGATCAAGGAATGGTTTCGCGGAGTGGAACATGAACTGGGTTGCTGGGAGATGGTTTTCCCAGAGGAGTTCTTTACCTTCAAGATAAGACTGTGCCGCTTCATGGAAATCAGTACCCCTTGTGGTGGCTTTCTTAGTGATACGATTAGCTTCTTCCTCACCAACTTTCTTCCTCCAGTTAATGAAGGTTTGTCGGTTATAAAAAGAGGTGACTGAAGTGATTGAAGGCACCCAGTCACCATTTGGAAGAAGATAGAGACGACAACCTGCGGTTTCTTTTTTCTCTAGTTCAACGTCACCCAGATAATTATGATAAGTTCTTTGCATTAGAGACCCAAAGCCATTTTCTTCATGATGTACTCGCGGACTAAACCAGAACGAACGATGTCATCAACACCAAATTCAACCATCTCAAAAGATTCATTCATCTGTTCGATGATCTTCATGAAGTCAAGAATACCGTTCTTTTCATAAGTTTTCTGAAGGTCAGTTTGAACTGCGTCACCACAGAACATGATCTTACAGTTTTCACCCACACGGGTAATTATACTATCAAGTTCGTGGAAATTCAAGTTCTGAGCTTCGTCAATCAAAAGGATCGCATCGTCAAACGTAGTACCACGAAGGAATGATGTGGACCAGAATGAAATCGTTTCCTGAGACTTCAGGTTACCATAGAGCATTTCAAAGTCTGCATCACTTGGCATTTCGAACATGTACTTAACCATGTTCTTGTAAGGGATCTGATAGAGAGCTGATTTGTCTTCATGATCTCCAGGAAGAAAACCAATCTCACGAGTTGCAACCAAAGAACGAACGATGTAGATCTTCTTGTAAGGAGTGTACTCATTCAGGACATCTTTGAGCGCATTGTAGAGTGCGATAAAAGTTTTACCAGTACCAGCGCATCCATAAGCAAAGATGTTTTTACCCTCTGCATATGCATCAAACAACTTTTCTTGATTAGGAGTAAGTGGTTCGATATCAACCAATAAATCTGTGTTAATTGGCTTCTTTCGCTTCATCTGTTTGGCAGTCATGCCAATACCAATGGGTTCAGAGGACTTCCTTTTTCTAGCCATACTAGGTAATCTTTCTAACTTTGGAACCAGGTGCTTTTGAGGCTTTGTTGAGGACTTCGTTCCAGCCTGGATTTCTGGAGACAAGTTTGTTCCTCCAATCTCCCACTTCTGTTGCCATGGGAGCAGTGGAAGGATCAGACCAGTCTCTAATCCAACCTGGGTTGTCTTCTAACCACTGATCCCAGACAGTGAAACTCATTGTCACTTCTTTTTGTTCGCCAGTCTCTACATTAATAACAGGATATGTTGGCATAATAAATGAGGGGGGATGTTCGTATTTATTAGAGCCAATTGAAGTTAATATTAAATCTACCACTTTGATCTGATGTAGTGGAAGAATTATGTTGAACAGATGGATCAAAAAACAAAATACGATTTTCAACAGAATCTATTTTAGTACCATCACTCAATCTTGTAAACCCATCACAAGTATTCAACGAAAAGATTGCGCCATAATGTTTCCACTCATAGTCAACGTGTGGAAGATGTTCTTCAACTACAGGAGTATTTGGATAGAAGTTGGCTTTGATTCGTATTAGAGATTTGTATTCTTTGAGTTTTGGTGAAAAAATTTCCCACACACCATTGAAAAAGTTGGACATTGGTCTCTCCCAGTCATAAAAGACATGAGTGCCATACCAATTCCAAGTTGTTTTAACATGATCATCATCAGAAGCTACTGTGGGATTGAGAAAGAATGGCGTATCTGGATTAAAAACCAGAAGATTTTGAACATATTTCAGTTCATCTTCTGATAGAAAATTTTCAACTACTTCGTAGTCCATTCAAGGGCCTCTGCAACAGTAGGAAATTGTTCGACGAATACTTCTTTACAAGCTTCTGCAACTCGCATGTGTTCCAGTTGAGTTCCATTTGCAGAACGGAGATTGATGTAATGAATCCAACTGCGGCAAGAGCCGCTCATGTAGATACGAGTAGGAGTACACAGAGGAAGAACATTACGAGCACACTCTTTTGCAACTCCACGATCCAACATCTGTTGATAGAGAGACATGGAAGAGGAGAACAGAGTATCCATCTGTCGGGTCAAAAGATCAATAGTTTCTTGATCCAGGTCATCAATAGAATTCTGACGATTCTTCGTGTCCTGACGACGGAGCTCTGGAAGGGGGATCTTCTTCGAGAGTAGGGAACTATCAGCATACCGTTGAGAAAACTCTTGAAATGTAAATGAGCGGTGACGCAAAATTTGGGCCGCGATAGCCCTAGTGGTTTCAATCTCAAGAGTCATGAAAGATTGTTCAAACACACTCCAGTGGTTATGTTTGATGCAGTAACGCAGAAGACCTGCATAGTTATCATTGTCTTGATTGGCAGGATTACTCACCCGTGCCACATAAGCCATGGTTTGTTCTGCATCAGGAGTCACAGATACAAGTTTGACAGTCATTAACACTCCTCACAATTGGTTTCTTGATGTTGTTTGCGAATCTTCTTTACTTCCTTCAGTTCTTTTTTGATCATCTGGTAAGCAGTCTCAGAGTCTATCTTATCACCTATTTCCATGGCAACAATGATATCAATTCTAGTTCCGAAATGTGATAAGGCTTTTTCGAAACAATCTAGATCTTCATACATTTCTGCATCTCCCGTAGTCTGTGTAATAGGCTTTGTAAAATGCAACTACACCAGCAGAAATCTCATTACCTTGAGAGACCCAATCATGAGCACACTCATAGATTGATTGTGGTGAGTGTTTTGGTGATCCATCTTCATTGAGTTCACTACCGTATCTCTCAAGGAGAATACTTAGAACTTCTTGTCTCAGTTTCATTCGATCGTCACTATATCTCCAGTCAGTTTCAATTGATTTAACCATCTCTAAAACTCAAAAATTGACTAATACAAATTCTACCCTGTTTTTTAAACATATCACCCTCAGACATCTCAACTTTATCAACAGAGTGATTAATCATTGAGGGAATAATTAGTGTCCTATTGTTCAAACACTCAATTTTAGTAACATTATCTTCATAATGTAGATTTACATTCCCTCCATTGAATTTTTTTGGCTCATTAAACAACCAGGTCAACATCGTAACTATGCAATGATCGTAATGTCGTTCATAGTAGTTACTGTCTTCATAATATGAAATTAGAGTTGTGTCATAGTTACACATGAACTCTTTGAAAAACCAATTGGGATGTTGTTTAAGAAAAAACATCTCATTAGACAATAGTTTTCTATTGATACCAAGAATGTTGGATGTATTTCTATTTGTATAAACATCGTCTAAAAATAGACACATGTTATTTTTCTTTGGTGTCCCGTCTGATCTCAGAGCAGAACTAGTAGTTCCTGGGTCACCCTTTAATTTATGTGGATGACATAAAAAATTAAGCTCTTCCCAGATTAAATTTAATTCAAATTTATCATAGGTATTATCAATGATGATGTAAGGAAATTCATTCTCTAAGTATTGTATCTTCATACAATCAGTCTGGGTAGCCATCATCATCGTCCCATACCTCATCGTAATCATGTACTGTTGGTGAAGTGTATGCTTCTGTATCTGAGTACACTTCTGATTCTAGTTCTTCTACAACCTCTTTAAGAGCGGCTAAGAGAACTTTAAGTTTAGCTTTGTTCATGTCCCTTGAACCCTGGCAGAGTTATTCTATCTAGGTTTGGGTTTCTTGTCAACCCTTACCAGTTTCTCCCAGCCCTTGTAGTGAGGATCGGTTCTTAAAGTCTCCTGAACCATGTCTCCAAGTTCTATACAACACTCGCCCCATTGATACCTTAACTCCCTAGCCACAGACGGTGCCAGGGGGTCCTCAGGGCGGTTGTAACGCCACTCATACCATTGATTCCAGATCTCAGCGCACTCGTTTGATTTACGCTGCAAATGCGGTTCTCTGTACACTCATACCCATATGGGTTGTGTGCCCTAGACGGTATAGCTATTTACAAAAAAGGAGGGCCTTTGCCCTCCTAAGTAAAGAATTTTAATAGAGCTCTTAAATTCTTCTACCTTTGTAGTATTTCTCTGCAAATTCTTTTGCAGGTGCCTTGGTCTTCATCACATTCGATTAAACAGTTGTAGTAGTCATTAATGAGATCGGATTCTTCCGTACTCCTATCTAAAGTTCTCTCCAATCTCACGAAAGCTTGTTTCCACCCAGCTAATTGATTATGTGATAGTAAATTGTGCATAATAACCCCTATGCAAAACAATCATGATGAAAAAAAGGGTTTCGTTCATTTCATCACCTCTCATAATTCTATCGTATATAGTCAGGATATCCTGATTTTTTGTGTGTTAGGATACAAAAATTTATACCTACGAGTTTATACCTACAAAAAAAGAGGGAGACCTTAGTCCCCCTCTGAGTCGAAGATTTTGTCAAACCACTCATTCAAGTGAATGAGATAACATGACCAGTAGTTGCAACCTCTGTACGTTAATTGATAACAAGCTGGTGGTCTATTGTCCTTATCCATATCATCGTAATGATATCGATAATTATCCATTACTTCACCTTGACTTGGCAGTTACCTGCCATACAAAGTGCGGCCGCGTGACGACGATCTTCTTTCTGCTTCTTCTCTTTAATGAGTTGAAGAGGATTGAGTTTCTGCATCACTTAGCCTCCTTGACATACTTGATGCCACGGTAGACCTCGTTGTACTGTTGAGGTTGTTGTTGCGCTTGGTTCTGCTTGCGAACTTCGGTATCGTAAGCTTGACCACGGTAAACGACTTTAGACATTGTGTTACTCCAAAGAAATGAGATGTGTTAAATCCCGTTCCTTCGGGCGGCGTTTGCGTTCGCCATTTGCGAATGGCGAATGAACGATCCGTTCCGCGTCGTCCTACTTGCGTCCTAGTTATCAAAACAGGTTGGATTAGTATGTTCCATCCAATGAAGGGTGATATCCAACTTTTCCGCAGGTGTGAAGAGACTACTCTCTTCCAACCCCTGTTTTAACCAAAGATAGTCTTCGCACCTAAGAAAAAGCTCAGGTTCGACGTGACTAAAAAAGATCAGTGCTAGTGATAACATAGGATGAACGTAAGGGTAGTATACCCCTTGAGCCTTATATAGTCAAGTTCTTCTGTAACATTTGTTACAGTTCTGGGTTTTCATTAAATTCTCTAGTGAGTTTGTCAATGATTGTCTCTTGACCACTCAGTTTTTGAATTTCAAATAGGTTTGACTTTTTATATTTTTTAATTTTCTTATACTGTTTGACAACCTTCTTCATCTGTTCCATGTTGACAGTGTAGTTGTCAAGATTCTGACGAGGGTCACTTACTTCAACTTCATCAACCATGTCACGGCCGCCGACGAAACCACTGTTCTCAGCAACCTTGAACTCTGGTTTGTAACCACCACCACCTAGACCAAGTTGTTTGTTTTCTTCAGTCATTTCTTTTTCTTTTCAGGTTCATTCCTAATAGCCCAAAGTTTTGGGTTGCACGTCCCGTCAGTCCATCTCCACTTCTGGATTACATTGTGTCCAAAGACTTCATGATATGCATCAAATATTGGAACCTGTAATCCCAACACGATGTCATACCATTGATCATCGCCATCCTTACAAGTTACCAGATAACTTGAACTTGGAAGACTCTTATCGTCTGCTGCAATAGGCTCACAATTCGAATAGATGACGGTGACGCCCATTCTTTTCATTTTTTGAACGTCACCAGTAGTCAGCATCAGGATCTCCAGCCCCAGGCAATATCAGGGAAGGCTTCCGCAACAACATCCCGTGTGAGTTTGTACTTGTCAGTAAGATTCTTGTCCTTGGTAAGACAGATAACCTCAGCTTCCTCAGCATGAAGGCGTTCCAGAAGTTGAATGAACATACTCTCACGACGCAGAGGTGCAAGAGTATCATTACCACCTTTGACAAAGTGATAAAGGTTCTTGTACTCAGAGGTCAGTCGATTGTGATCAGTTCCTTTTGGAGCCTCATTAGGACTGTAAGGAACATCACCTTCAGGAAGCATACTCCTTGCACTGTCATCAAAGTTCCAGATTAGAACAGCGCGGAGTGCAGGAGAATCAAACTCCTGAAGGATCTCAACTTTTTTAGCCTTGGATCGTGCTTTTGATGCAGCGTCAAGAATTTCACTTACCAAAGCATCCTTTGGTAATTTCGTTTTCGTAGCAGGCATGATTAATCTTCGTCGTCGTAATAAGTGTCTTCGTCGATTACAAATCGAAGTGCGGTTAGTTCGGTACTAAGTAAGTTTCCATCTGTGTCATACATTTCTGGATGAGTTGTGACTTGTGCGGTCTTTAGGTCCATGTACTCGTTGTACTTTTCACCCGCGAACCATCCAACAACAAACCCAACCAAGATGCCACCAATGCAGAAGAGGGTGGCGAATACCAGGGTTACTCCTATTAACATTTTTTCTACCTTAGAGAGACTACAAAAAAACTTACTTACACCCTCCAACTCTCTGGTTTATTTAGATACCTTCTTGCGTCTTCCAGGTCTCTTGTCATGACTGTATTGCCAGGCATCTTGAAGTATACCATACAGATAGTCTTTGATCTTTCTGGCCTGTGGCTTTGGAATGTGTCCATAAGCCTCACGAAGAAGTTTGTGATTGTAGTCTTGTCCACCCTCAAGGTATTCTTCAAGTTCATTGACAAGATCACTGAGTTCTGTTGCAGTAGAACTGGTAATGAACTCTTCTACTTCAGCTCTTTTTGTTCCACGAACTTTTAGATAGTCATAAAATTTTAGAACGAACTGACCTTCAAATGCATAGTCAATTGCCCTATCAACATCGTAGTAGAGTTCACTTGTCATTACACAATCCCCTGTTCTCGTAGATATTTTACAGTGTCTGTACATCCACCAAGTTTCTCACCATCCATAACAACTTGGGGAAAAGTAGAACCCTCACCAAATTCATTATAGAACTGATCTTTATCAAACTCTTCTCCAAGTTTGTATTCAGTAAACATCAAGTCCTTTCCAACAAGAACTTGTTTGACCATCTCACAATAGGGACAGCCGTCTTTAGAATAAACAGTGAATGTCATTGTTTCTATGTATCAGTTTGTTCTTTTTTATTGAAACCAAAAGGTTCCCCTTTTTCTTCTAGTGCAAGTTTTAGTGCAACACTGCCAACGGCTTCCATACACTTTAGGATGTCTTCTGTCTTTGCACCTTCACCAAGTTCTTTGGCAATGTACCAATACTTTGGCCAGAATGTCTCACCAGCCTTTTGGTAATCTTCAAGAGTTAGTAGTTTCATCATTCAAAGATAGGTTTAACAGGAGGAGCGAACTCCTCACGATGAGCTTTCATCACATGTTTGGGAACACCATAGTATCCCATATGCATCCATACACAATCGATGTACCGAAGATCTTCACGATCTGCATCAAATGTAGTCATGTCACAGTAGTAAAGAATATCCTGAGGAACCTCGATCTTTTTCCAGGTCAAAGGTTCTTCAATAAAGAATGGTACAGTCATTTCTTCACAGGCCAAGTGGACTCTAATGTAACAGTCAACAGAAAAATAAATCCAAAGATAAACAGATGCTCCATTATTCTTGAGACCTCCACTTCTTACGCATCTCTTGATATGTAGGATCGTATGCAGCTTTGTCCCTGATTACTTTGAAGACTGCGGCGGCTTTGGCTTTTTCGTTTGTTTTCCAGTCCTTCTCCTGGGGACGAACGTTCCCCACGTTATCATACTTTCGTCCCGAAGAGTGATTGGCATACCTTCGGGCACGGGTGAAACCCATCTCAAGGAATTTCCGTGCCATGTCCATTCCAATGAAATCTTTTCGCCGTCGGTATGCACAGAACATTTCGTAAATTTGATTAGAAGACGCAACAGCCGTCTCTTCATCTACGAACCTCCAGTGTTTGCATATATCGTTAGTGTAAGGCCTAACCAGTAGAACTCCTTGTTCTCCCCTTCCAATACGATAAAGTTTGCGCACTTCTGGATCTGTAAAGTCAAGACGTTTGTAATCCAGTTCATAATCAAATTCCTTCATGGACGATCTGCACAATTACGATAAAAGGTTCCGTTGACATAACAGGACTTACCAGGCTCATAATACTTGACGACTGGTGTTGGTTCACGAAGAACACAGACATCACCTTGACCAGTGGTCATTCCTTCAAGACAGGATGCAGCAATAAGAGGTGCAAGAAGTTTCAGTGTGTACATTACAATTTATCAGGGCACTTCGTTACAACGAAAGAAATAGCCTGGGCTTCAAGACCGAAAGAACCAGAGATCACGTTGCGTACATTCTCTCCACCATACTGATCGTTGGCTTTGGAGTATGCAAGAAGAACGGATTCCAAAACTGGTTTACCCTGGTTTCGCAGTTCACAGAAGTCTCCTGCGACTGTCCCCAACAGGGTTGCAAGTGTGAGCTCTACCATGTTACATCGTGCAGTGTTGCGTGTCTAACTTCCTTGATCATACCATCCCAGAAGTGGACATGACAAGAGGGCCACTTTGCATAGTGGGCGTCCCACTTGGCTGGGTAGAGTTCGACCACCTTAAACGCAAATACTGGACGCACCTTCCCATGATTACCATTTGGAATGTATTTGATGCGCGGAATAATAGTTGTATCGTTCTCGGTAAGAACAAAATCCTGTGTTCCAGAATAATCGATTTCAAATAGTTGACCTTCGGGTGAGATCCAATACTCACTCATGCAACATTCAAGATCTTTTGTTTGAAGATCTTTGTTTAACCAACCAGGCCCAAGATCATAGGAAGATCTTACTGTGTCATACATTCCCATGACTTACTCCTTGATAAATCCTTCTTCTCTCAACCACTTCTCTGTAAGTGGAGTTGGTTTGTAATCTGTCCACATCGTACCAGCAGCACATGACTTCAGTGCCTTCACTGTCATCCCTTCAGTCATACCAGCCCACTTCGCCTCTGCCTCCCATGGAACGGCGGCCGCAGGATACGTCTTCTCTACGATGTCTCTCCAGACCTGTGGCACGTCTTCCTCAGGCATGATGATTGCAATCATGTTGTTCTTGATAGAACCTGCCATGCAGTCTTGTGCGGCGTGCCAGCCCTCATGACGCATCACGGTCATCATGACATTATATCTCTTCACAAATGTTTCATTGAGGAAGAAGTTATTACTGACCGTATGATAGACACCACGATGACCAGGAGGGAAATACTTCTCAGGTGCAAGGAAAACTTTAGATCCTACTGCATTTGAAAGTTTAACCAGTGCATCAAACTCCACCGACATTGGTGGTGTCATTGGAAACTTCTTAAAGTGTTTTGCAATGTCTTTGTGGTTCTTAACTTCAACCACACCATCCGTACACTCTCTTACAAGCATACATCCCATGGCATCCATGGTGTAGTATCCCTTGAGCTCAGGATCTTTTGCGTGTGATGCAAGAGAAGTTGCAATGATCACACCAGTTGCGGCAACCTGAATACCTAACAGGGATAACAGAAACTTTTTCATTGTACGAATTCGCCTACTCTAATTATACGCAAAAAAAGAGGGGTGTCAACTGGATGTTGCCAGTTACCCCTCTTATGCGCCGACGATATTCAGTTTTATTTAGAGAGCATTACCCCTAGGCAATACTTCCTCTGGGAACACAAAGTTCTCATGAGGTTGGTCTACTGGAGCCATCCATGCACGAAGGCCTTCATTCAACAGGATGTTCTTTGTGTAGAAGGTTTCGAACTCTGGGTCTTCTGCAGCCCTGACTTCTTGTGATACAAAGTCGTATGCACGGAGATTAAGAGCGAGACCAATGATACCAATAGAAGAAGTCCAAAGACCCATAACGGGAACAAAAAGCATAAAGAAGTGAAGCCAACGCTTATTACTAAAGGCAATGCCGAAAATCTGTGACCAGAAACGGTTTGCAGTAACCATCGAATAGGTCTCTTCTTCCTGAGTGGAATCAAATGCTTTAAAAGTATTCGCTTGATCACTGTCTTCATACAGGGTGTTTTCTACTGTAACACCATGAATTGCAGAAAGCAATGCACCACCAAGGATACCAGCAACACCCATCATATGAAACGGATTAAGTGTCCAGTTGTGGAAGCCTTGTAGGAACAGAAGAAATCTAAAGATCGCCGCAACGCCAAACGATGGCGCAAAGAACCAACTGGACTGTCCAAGAGGGTAGATGAGAAATACACTAACAAATACGGCAATAGGGCCTGAAAAAGCAATCGCATTGTACGGTCTAATCCCTACTAGTCGTGCAATTTCAAACTGTCGCAACATGAAACCTATGAGAGCAAAGGCTCCGTGGAGCGCCACAAAAGTCCAGAGTCCCCCAAGTTGGAGCCACCTGACGAAATCTCCCTGAGACTCAGGACCCCAAAGTAGAAGAAGAGAATGACCCATAACGTCAGCAGGAGTTGACACTGCTGCCGTGAGAAAATTAGCACCCTCAAGGTAAGAAGACGCCAACCCGTGGGTATACCAGCTTGTAACAAACGTCGTGCCAGTAAGCCAGCCACCAATTGCCAAATAAGCAGTGGGAAAAAGTAGTAGTCCAGACCAGCCCACAAATACAAAGCGGTCTCGTTTAAGCCAGTCATCCAGGACATCGAACCATCCTCTCTGGGAAATGGGCGGTGAAAGTGTTGAAGAAGCCATAACCTCCAAAAGATCTTTTCATATTTAGTTTACAATACTTAATACTGTATGTCAATCAGCGTGGTGAGCTTTGAGATCTGGATTTGGTTGTGAGGGAACGACAGGATCACGGGTAATGTTCTTGATCACAATGAAGGCATCTTTGTTGTACTTACGAACACCGTAAGGAGTTGCCCACTTTTCATTGTAATTTTCACCTTGGTGAATACCAGAGACAACAGTTCCACCAATCTCAATACGAATGTCATCAGTGGGTTCCCACCCAAGGGTTTCGATTTGAGCTTGAACTTGATCCATGATGCCACCATCTTCCCAGGCGAAGAATCCATCTTCATTCTTCATCCAGTCGCTCATCACTTTCTCTTCTGGGTCTAGTTTTCCAATCATCTTTCTTCAAATAATAAAGGTTTGGCCAAGTGTCTTGAATAATCTCTCTAAGTTTATCGGGAGTGTGAGAACTAATCAAGGGTTGTGATTTTTATTTTCTTTGATTTTTTGATATCCCCAGACAGCTAGGGTGCCGATACCAAGACCAGCTAAACAACAAAGTAACATGTGAATTGCGTGTTCAAACGTAGTGTGGTCAGCGTGATGCATCAGTTAGGAAAGTAAATCAATGAGAGTGTAAAAACTACAAAAATGATAACCGTAAAGATCATCAATCCTACACCCGCCCAGGGAACCCAGGCAGGCATAGGTTCATAGTTATGGTTATGAGACATGAACGATACCAATCATTCCTGCACCCTTGTGAGGGTCACACCAGAAAGTATAGTCTCCTTCATCGGGGAAGGCAATGTCAAATTCCTCACCAGGAGCAAATGCTAAACCTGTATGAGAAAGTTCTGGATGGTCTTCTACGATTACGTTATGTGGGGGAAGCATGTTGTTGATAAAGTGGATTGATTCCCCTGCAGCAATGTTGATTTCTGATGGTTCGAAAATGAGATTACCGTTTGCGCCCATTTGAACATCTACAGCCCATGCTGGTAGTGCAAAGAACAGTGTGGCGAGAAGTGATAAAACAAACTTCATTAGGTATTTGCAACTACTCTATCTAGACAAAAAAAGACCCCCTTTCGGGGGTCTCGTCAGGATTATCTAACTTATATCAACCGATGGTTGGTGCGGTGAGAGCAACAGGAGTTGACTCAGCAGCAGCCAGGTCCAGAGGGAAGTTGTGAGCGTTGCGCTCGTGCATTACTTCCATGCCCAGACCAGCACGGTTGAGGACATCAGCCCAAGTGTTGATCACATGACCTTGGTTGTCAACGATCGACTGGTTGAAGTTGAAACCGTTGAGGTTGAAAGCCATCGTGGAAACACCGAGAGCGGTGAACCAGATACCGACAACAGGCCAGGCAGCGAGGAAGAAGTGAAGTGAACGGGAGTTGTTGAACGAAGCGTATTGGAAGATCAGGCGACCAAAGTAACCGTGTGCAGCAACAATGTTGTAGGTCTCTTCTTCTTGACCGAACTTGTAACCATAGTTCTGTGACTCGTTCTCAGTGGTTTCACGAACCAGTGAGGAAGTAACCAGAGAACCGTGCATAGCACTGAACAGTGAACCACCAAAGACACCAGCGACACCCAGCATGTGGAAGGGGTGCATCAGGATGTTGTGTTCAGCTTGGAAGACCAACATGTAGTTGAAAGTACCACTGATACCCAGAGGCATTGCGTCAGAGAAAGAACCTTGACCGAAAGGATAGACCAGGAAAACAGCAGATGCAGCAGCAACAGGTGCAGAGTATGCAACGCAGATCCAAGGACGCATACCAAGACGGTAAGACAGTTCCCACTCGCGTCCCATGTAGGCATAGATGCCAATCAGGAAGTGGAAGACAACCAGTTGGAAAGGACCACCGTTGTAAAGCCATTCATCAAGGGATGCGGCTTCCCAGATGGGATAGAAGTGAAGTCCAATTGCATTAGACGAAGGAATAACAGCACCAGAGATGATGTTGTTTCCATACAGAAGCGAACCAGCAACTGGCTCACGGATCCCATCGATATCGACAGGAGGTGCCGCGATGAATGCGACAATGAAACAGATGGTAGCAGCAAGCAGGCAAGGGATCATAAGAACCCCGAACCAACCGACATACAGACGGTTGTCAGTTGAAGTTACCCAGTTGCAGAACTGTTCCCAAGTATTCGATTGTTGTTGACGTGAAAGTGTAGCAGACATTGTTTTGAACAAGTAAGTAGATCCATCAGGGAAATGGTGGAGGTACTTATTTCCTTACCACCCTCAGGTAAGGATATGAGAGACGGATTGGTAACTCAGCCTAGTCTCGGTCAAACGGCTGAGGTTCGAACAATGTTAAGGAAACATTGATTTCCGTAACATTTGTTTACCTATTTATAATAACCCAGTTTCACGGTCCAGTCAAGAGCCCAGTTGATTATCTGGCATACTCGTCGATCTTGTCCAGGACGGCGTTCAGGTATTTGTCTGCAAGGAATTTAATTCCTTCCGAATAGTGTTCGTGATGAAGTTTCTTTTTTAACTTCAAAACCTCACACTTGATTTCTTCTTTTGTGAGTTCGTTTCGTGGCATAAAAAAAGATCCTCTCCTTTATGTAGGAGTAGGATCTTTTACCTATTGTATTATTTGTGTATCACCACACACCAGGAATGACTTGTCCTGTGGCGAGATACGAACCAACGGCGGCAACGAAACCCATCATTGCAAGACGACCATTGAGAACTTCAGCCTTGTCGTTAAATCCCATTTCAGTTTTCTCCTTTATCGGGGGTTAAGAGTGCAGATGCAACAAAAGTAACAATCAGGATACCAGCAACAGCCAACATGACTAGAAAATTCCGAAGAAGAACTTATCAGTGATTGCGTAGGAAATAAAACCTGCAATGATACCCATCATAGCCCAACGACCGTTGGTTCTTTCCTTCACCTGATTGGGCGACTTCATACCGTAATTTTCGTAGTACATTACGGGTTCCTTGGCAAACATATTCTGTTGTCCAAGTTCATTTGTCGTTACGGTCATTGGTTTGTTACGAACTGTTACAGAATTATATAGGAAGTGTAAAGAACTGTCAAGGATTTCTATTAGTAATCACTGACAATTCTCTCACACTTTTCTAGGTTTTTCTTACAGAAGTTGCGAACATAAGAATTCACATCCCTGTCCATAGTGTAATGGGCATGAGTGTGAATTGTCTGTATCAAGAACAACATCCCAACCAAAATCAAATTGAAGTGAGTGATTGGAGAAGAAAGAATTTTTTTCATAATAAAAAAGGGGACCCGAAGGTCCCCTTAGAATTATACCCTTAACTTATCAGAAGGAGTACTTCAGACCAGCCTTAGTACCGTAGGAGTTGGTAGCACCATTGACGAAGCTGATTTCGCCATAGACACCCAGCTTCTCAGTAGCGGCGATAGAACCACCAGTCTTAGCAGAGAACTTGGTCTCGGCAGCACCACCATCGGGGCTGACAACGGAAGGACCACCTTGGATGTACCAGGCAGCGGCACCAGAAGTACCTTCGTAACCTACATGGAAGTCAGTGGTAGTTCCAGTGTAGTCACTACCAGCGAAACCAGAGTTGGCTTCGATGTTCACATAGGGTCCTGCAAACGCAGCACCAGCGAAAAGGGGAGCAGCAGCGGCAGCTGCGAATACGGATTTGATCATTTTAATACCTCGTTATTTTCTCGCAGAGTAAAACCTGCGGATGTGAAGAGACTCGACGTGTCTCTGTTACTTCGTGGACTAGGCGAGTAATTGAGGCTTCGTCACGAATACCTATTTATAGTATCTTAAGAATTGGTTATTGTCAAGGGCTGACGGATAACCGTATCAGTTCAGTTCGTGAGTATCATATTCAAAGAACTTATCAATGGGCATTTCTGATGCACTGTTATGCCACCAATGGTCTAATCCTTCACGGCTAGACTTATGGAAAACATCAATATGTTCTGGATGGATACTTGAACCAAGTTCCAGTTTATAAAGGAATAGGGGTATGGCGTATGTTTTTCCTGCATTGTAAATTAAATCGTCAGCAACAGCACGAGGACGGACACCATTGTCAAGTTTGAACTTATCATCACGACAATGGAAGTGCATGAGTTTTTCTGCGTACCTGCGATTGATTACAAAGCAGGCAGTAGAGTAATCATCAACATACCTAGGATGGATATTTGCAACCAACTTGCGAGGATTGATAACCGCAATTTGCAAACAGTCCCAATCATATGGAACCCTAGCCATGAACTCCCTCCAAGAGAAGGGCCAACAACCAACAGATACAAAGTCACAGTCGTCTTCCATGAAGATACCATACTCTGCATCTGTAGTGTCATACCAATGTTTGATAGCTTTGAGGTGAGAGGTTACACAACCAATCTCACCAGGAGATACCGCATTTGGATATCCATCAACAAGGATATCAGACAAGTCGCTATTTCTACCATCGAAGGCAGAAATGCGTTCATAGTTTTCAACCTTCCAATACTTAAGTTGATCCTCCATAAACTTCCATCGTTCTGGTTGTCCATCCAGATTAATGATGTACAGAGGACCAAAGTCTTTAAGTTTGTATGCAGCTTTATTACGATCCATGGCTTGCGATTACCTCTTCAACGGCAGGGATGTAGTGTGTCTTGATAACGTTTACCCAATCAAACTGTTTTCCATATTCACGAATCTCATCTCTATGTTGAATAGAGTACTCACGATTCTTGATGATTTCTTTTTCTACATACTCAATGTCTTCGATCTTGTCTTCTGGAATGACAGTGATAAATTCTTTATCAGTATCCAGATTAGCCTTACCCCATTCACATACTACCACACCAAGTCCTGCATTCAAAGCCTCCATACAAACAAGAGGGTGAGCTTCACCATCAGATAAGAGGACGAGGTTACCATACTCAGTCAACTCATTATACAGAGTATCTTTAGACCACTCACCAAGATAATTCTTTGACTTATCAAATCTGTCGTCTACAACGTTACCTGCATACCAGAGACTCTCAATAGATTGGAAGAGATGTTGTCTCTTGCGGTAATCCACCTTTGCAAGGTACAGACTACGGTCAGTATGTTGTGGATCATCAACATACTCAAAGGCGTCAGAGTTCACTCCGTTTGGTGTCACCCATGTCTGGTCCTTAGGGATATCAAACATCACGTTGTACACCTTCTGGATCCCCTCAGAGAGACAGAAGATGTTAGGTTTGATACGCATGAACTCATTAGCTACATTGATGTAACCATTAAACATGTTTGGTCTTTCCAGATATCCAAAGTGACTGGTAATTGCGTTTGGATATTGAATAAACGGAACGATAGGAATAAACTCATCGTAGTGAACATGCACGAAATCGGGACGGAAGTCATTGATCTCTGTGAGAATCTGTCTGGAGTCCTTTGTGTTTACGATGTGGACCTTATGGCCCAATTTTTCCAATGCAAGTTTTGTATCCCAGATTAGGATTTCACATGCACCCCATCCTGTTGGAGGAATGGGCATAATTCCTGGGCCGATAAGTACAATTCTCATTTTGTCAATCCAAAATATTTAAAGTCATCGATGTAAAGATTGTATATGCATTCTTTAATTTCATCATCGAATAAAGTAGAGTAATCAGATGGAAAAGCTTTGTGTTCCCACCATTGTAACACAGGTATGTTCCAAGGTTGATCTAGAGTATTTAACTCATCAGATCTAGGAGTAAAATGACTTGGTGCATGTGGAGGTCCACCAGATTTTTCCAACTCTTCTTTGGATGTATTGATATCAACTCCAAGTTTTTCAGCCGGAATATTAAAACACTCAGGAAGATCTTCTACCCAAATGATATCGTCAAATGGTTTTTCTGGAGCTCCAAAACATTGTTTTTTGATGTGGTCTTCTCCACTGTCTACACTTTCTTTTCGAATATTAAGACAGAACCATTTAAATGTTAGGTCTCTTACTGGAGTGACACTATCAAGATTGCAATATCCTCTCAGTTGTTTTTCGGCAGCTCGTTCTCTCTTGACAAAATCACATAACTCTAGATTATATTTTTTAGCCAAATTTCCATTAACGTCAACTACCTTTTCGGCAAATAAACTTACAATTCTATTGTAAGGATGTCTTGCAAGAAGAAAAGAATAGTCTTTCTCTACCTTTACTGTTTGCCACACATTTAAAGTTAATGAGATACCACATTTAGGTGTACCCCAAGCATGTTTACCAGCTTGTTTCATTTACCAACTAGGTCCTTGACAATCTATTCCGCGAACAAGACGCAACGGAAGAGGACCACGAAGTAGATCACTCTCACTGTAGTTACGTTTAAAGCAAGAATACTTGAAGGCTTCTGCAACTGGAGCCCAACAAGCATCCCAGTTTACCAGATTTTTTTCACAGTGTTCATAAGTTCTAAGAAATCTTTTGAACCTTGGAGAAAAGATAAATCCCAAGTCAGGGAAAGGCATCGCATGACTTGAAAGATAAAACTTATTTTTCGGTAATTGGTTCAGATCTGGATAGTCCCAGATATTTATGTCGCTACGGATAGTGATGATAAAGTCATACTGATTGTAGTCTTCAACCAATTCACTCACTTGTTGAATAGAATACAACTGAGAAAGTTGATTATGGAAGTTCTTCTTGTGAAACCTCTCAGTATCAAATCGTTTCTCGATCTCACTCCACATCTTCTCATTCCAAAACTCTTTTGGTTTAGAAGTCTTGAGTTTGATTGGTTGCCACTTATCAACAAATCGAGCCAGATCTTCTTTGTCCTTTGGACACTTCTCCATCTGCAACCATGTAGAGAACTCCCAGTCAGTTACATGTGACCGATCATAGTCCTCATCTTCATCCCACCATAGATGTGCATAAACATCTGTATCGTAACGATCAAAGATAAACTTCTTATGACTTTCGAAACAATACGGGTTATTTGTGAATCGTGGTTGACCGTAGTATAGACAAGCTACCTTCATGATACTTTTCGTAGTGTCAAAGAGTTGTCTTCGTTCTCAACCCATTCGAGAACATCTCCACCTTTCCATCCAAGTTCATCAAGCATTTCTTCGGGGAATGGGAGAATAAGATCATCCCCATCTTGTTCAAGGTTTACAATCATTTTAGTTTCTCAACGTAATCAGAACATACACCAAGACAGTTAGTCACTTTCAACATATCCCAACTCATCTTACTCCATTCTGGCATCACAATCACAGTGTTCTCTGTGTATGTTTTACCAGGATAAGCCCAGATGTTTTGTTTACTTGTTAGAGTGTAATCGTCCTCTTGGTGCCAGAAGTAATTATATCCACTGGTCTTGGCAGAAAACTCATGGAGAGTTGTAATATCCTTACAGTGAATCCAAAGATAATCTTGTTTACCCGCAAGCCAATACCAAGTGATCATGTATTGGGCTTCATCATGACCCAACCAAAGTGTATCGGTCTTGGGCTCATAACGAACATCAATCTCTACATCATATCCATTTTGGATGCAATGCAGAATTTGTTCCGGCGAGTTTTCTGTGGATGGATCTGGTCCATTTAAATTGGCACGATGAGCAATCAGTTTCATTTAAAATACCAACAGATAGTTCGTCATAAGATTCAACTTTGTATACCCAAGCCCCACTATTGTATGCGGCTTGTCTCCCCACCACACTATCTTCAAAGATTAAAGTAGTCTCAGGAGACACTTCAAACTTTTCAATCGCAGAAGTGTACATGTATGGATCTGGTTTGGGTTTCATACCCTGAGCACTGGCAACGTGATCAATCAATCCATCCACATCAAGAGAGTCGATGACTTTCTCTAAGAAACTATACCGTGCATTGGACCCTAAGGCAATCCACATACCACGACTCTTCAATTCATGAAATAGTTCTTTGATATTATGATTGATTAAAATACGATCGTCGAAATATTGACATGCATATTCATCCTTGAGTTGCCAAATGGCTTCAATATCATCAAAACTAATCCTACCATACTCTGCAAGAAGATGAAGTTTTTCTCTGGTAGGAATAGTTCCGAAAGCTTCGTCTTCGTCACGAATATAATCACAACCATAAACAGCTAACGCTGATGCGGTTGCAGGATAATGAAGTTCCCGACTGTTTACGAGAACTCCATCTACGTCAAATATGCAGAGTTGAATATTATTCATTTACGAACAGTGTGTGCGTTCATTGGGTCAGGGGAAAGATCTGATGGTGCATATCTCAGTAGGAAAGCATTACCTTTGAATGCCTCTGGAGATGGTTCCCAGATGTTTTCATATACTCTGGGATGATTAACATCATTAAATGCATTCTTCATCCACCCAAGGTATTTACGCCCGCAGACATGGATTACATCTGGGAAGCGAGGATGATGCCCAGGAAGATAGAACTTAGACTTATCAAGACGAGATAGATCTTCAGGGAAGTTCTCAAGCCAGGTATCAAGTCTAGCGAGAACAATGATGTCATGTTGATCCCCAGTTTCTTCATAGAGTTCTGCAACACGTTGAATGGTTTTCAGTTGAGACATGATGTTACTGTAATTCCCGTGGTTCCAGTGACCCTCAGGATGTTTACCAGTAAATCTCTCATCACACCATTTTAACGCATCTGAAGGAAGTTGAAACTTTCTTGGTTTCTCATGTACCAAAACTTTAGGATTGTACATCCTTTGAAGTCTTTCAATCGAATCGGGTAAGATGACACAGTTTTTTGCACCATGCATCTCAGCCCAAGTCGAAACATCATACTTCCCACCCTCTTCATCAAACCAAGTGTGGATGTAGACATCCGTGTCATAACGATCAAGAATCAGTCTCTTGTAATCATTATAAGGACGTTCATCATCCAGGTAACGTGGTTGACCAAAAAAGAGAAGTGCAACTTTCATCAAACTTCTCCTTTGTAATTCTCCAGGAAGTAATCCAGGTCCTCAGGAGTTCCAAGACCCCACATGTCTTCAGTACCAATCTCTTTAATACGGATCTTCTTACCATCACCGATGGCTTCGTTGTACACAGGACAGACGTAGAACTCATTGTTCACACGAACATTCTTCTCGATCATTTGTTCTGCGTACTTAACGTAGTCAGAGCCGTGTTTCCAATAGTAGATACCAGCAGTAGCGTGATTACTGATGGGTTTTTTCTCTGCAACCTCACACACATACCCATCATCACCAAGTTTGGCGAAGGACCACTTTGGATGGGTGGCAGGGAAAGTGACGATACCGCCGTCCACGTTGTCATTGTTAAACGCATAGAGGGTTTCATTGGAATCCCACAGAATCAGCTGGTCAGAGTTAGTCATAATCAGAGGCTCATCGTTGTTGATGAACTCCTTTGCAAGAAGAGTGGTGCAAGCAGCACCCTCAGTCAGACCATCAACCTGAACAATGTTACATCCAGGTGTCAGAAGATTCAGAAGATACTGAAGATTGTACTTCTCATAGTGTTCTTTCTGAACCACATAGGTATATTTGGCTTCAACATTCAGGGCTTCAACGACCACTTGGATCATGGGTTTACCCTTGACTTCAATCAGAGGCTTAGGGAACGTATAACCGACCTTGGCAAATCGACTACCCGCACCAGCCATAGGAACCAGAACGTTCATTTTCTCAGACCTCCAGGCAATTTTTTTCTTACTAGTATCATTTA
>Ga0255772_10000910_pt1 | contig 29110 bp, 34 predicted proteins | sample 071ome_34_FD_179970 | JGI IMG/M metagenome (GOLD analysis project Ga0255772, IMG submission 179970) | Coastal salt marsh microbial communities from the Groves Creek Marsh, Skidaway Island, Georgia - 071411BT metaG (version 2) | ecosystem: Environmental > Aquatic > Marine > Intertidal zone >...
CGTTGTTGTCGTAGAGGAGCTTGGCGATGGTCTCGAGGTTGGAGGACGCCAGGCTGGCGCTGGACGCGTCGTCGATGCGAGCTTGCCAGTAGGAGGAGGTAGACTGGTTGATGCCCGCGTAGGTCGACGAGGTCGACATGAAGGCTTTCACGCCAGTGATCACTTTCGAAGAGTTCGCGGTGCCGTCGCCCGAGAGGTCCTTCTCGATCTGGCTGATCAGGGCCTTCAGTTTGGCCTGAAACTCGAAGTTGAGGGCGTTGACGTTGCCGCGTGCTGCGGCACGTGCGACGCGAACCAAGTTATCGAATTCCATGCTGATGCCGTAGCGTTTCCAGGGCAGCGACGCGGTGGCGAACGAGGGAGCCACGCTGCTGGGGTAGGAGTCAGATCCGCCGTAGCTGGACGCGGTGAACGCGGTAGTGTGAACGCCCCACTCCTTCGCGTAGCGGTCGCTGATGTCGTTGGATCCGATCACGACGCGGCCTTTCGCGGCCAGTCGCCCCATGATCGAGTTTTCGGGGATGAGCTGGTTGCCTGGTCCGTACTCGGTGAACGCCTTCGCGATGACTGCGCCGTACTTGTCCAGCAGGATCGCGCTCAAGTCAGTGAATGTCGTAGTTGCCATCTGGCCACTCCTGTAGTTTGCGTCCTGCTGTCAGGACAGTTAGAAACGCACGCCACGCACCGCCCGAGCGAACGCCGCTTCAGCGCTCTTCCAGTCGGTCGGCTGTGTCGTGCCGGGTGAGTTCATGTCAGTACGTTTGACCGGTGGTGCCGGTGCTTTGGCCTCGTCGGCCTTGGCCGAGATCTTGCCGGCCTTCATGAGTGCTGTGTAGATTTTCGCCTGGGCGATCATGTCGTCGCCTGCCAGCGCTTCGACCAGTGCGCGATCGTCGTCGCCTAGCGTGTCAAGATCGGCGGTGATTCGGGCCTTTAGTGCCTCTTCGGCTGGGTGTGGCTCGCTTGCTGGCTCGGCTGTTTCGACGGGTGCGGGCTCGGGTTGAGCCGGTTGGAGTCGTTCGAGTGCTGCTGCGACTGCTGCTGTGATCCGCGCGTCCAGGTCTTCGGGCGTTGCCTCGGTTGCCTCGGTGGCCTCGGGCTGCTGGGCCTTCGTGGCCTGCTCGATGGCCTGCTCGATCGGTGTAGCCTCGACTGCGGGTGCCTCGGTAGCTTCGGGTGCTGCGGGTGCCTCGATGGCTGGGGACTGTTCCATCAGGTTCTCCTCTTTAGGGCTCGGGTGAGTGCGTCAGCCTGCACCGCTCGAAGCGTTCGCAGGTCGCGGGGTGAGACGCCAAACCAGGGCGAGATCGCCTGGTTCCATCGCGCCTTCTGCTGGCTGGGTGCGTCAGCGAATCGAATTACGACAGTCACGCCAGTCTCGCTGGCGTTCAACTCCTGAGTGAGCGAGCCCAGCATCCTGCCTGAATAGGTGAGATCGCGGTTATCGACCTGTCGGCCTGTCTTCGCGCGCTTGCGCCGGTAGCCTGGGGAGTAGGGCGGCATCTTCTGGTCGTAGACGCCGAGCCCCTGGGCCACTCGTTGTCGCAGGTTCACGATCTGAGCCTGTCCGATCGCCTGCCCTACCTCGAGCGCGACGACGCTGAGGCGGGTGTCGACGATCTGCTTGAGCTTGCTGCTGAGTGCCATGCTATCGCCTCCCTGACGCTGCGCCGGTAGCCGCTGCGCTGTAGTCGCTGGCGGTGGCCAGGGTCAGCCCCTGCTCACGCACGATCGACTCGTTCACGGGGATCAGGCTGTGGCGGCAGTTGTACCCGCCACAGTAAACAGTCGGGTTGAGGCCCTGGGCGTTCGGTGTGTTGGCGAGCGCTGACTCCTCCACGACGAGCCCGGCCAGTGCGGCACAATAGGGCCTCGCGGCTGCGTCGTCTGGCCCTGCGTACAAATACAAGATCGCGCCTGACTCGGTCACGAGCTGCGCGGCCTGCTTTGACACCTGGCGCTGTATGCCAGCCAGCCCGGTGTTCACCAGCGTGTTAATCTGTGGCACAGGAAGCAGCGCTGTGAGCGCCTTCTTCGAGATCTGGCCTGTCTGGTACAACCTGAGTCCTGTGCGTAGGTTAGGTTCGGCTAGCCCAGCGAGGTGAGCGAGTGACTGCTGAGCAAACGACTGACCCACGAGCACAGCTCGTCGACTGAGCGAGCCAATCAAGGCATCGTCAATCTGGTAGGCTGAGCCGAACGCGGCCAGCGTCTGATCGGCGGCACGCTTCAGTGTGCGAGTGGCGGCTGCGTAGATACCGCCAGCACGGAACGCCTCCACCAAAGACGCTCCACTGAGGAGGGCATCGAGCACAGCCGAGACGCGCCGTCCAGATAGGGCGAACGCGCCGGTGGTTAGAATCCTGTCGAGGACGCCTGGACTGATCATACGCCCTCCTCAAAGTCCAGCGGGATCTCGAAACTCGGCTGTGCTGCCGACTCCTCGAGGATCTCCATCTCAATCTGCTCGATCTGCTGCTCGCTGCGGTCTGTCATTCGGAGCGCTTCGGAGCGGCTGACAATGCCAGCGCTGTACTGCTGGGTCGCCAGGTTGGAGAGCTCCGCTGGATCGCGTCCGGGCCCGAGCTCGGGATAGGTGATTTGGAGCGAGCCGTCGGGCATGGATGGCCCACCTTCGAGCGGCACAGTTACGGCAGCAACGCGCCACATCTCACGCTCCCACAGTCGCCATAGCTGGCGCTGCTGCTCCCACTGCTCCTGAAGCCCGTAAAGCTTCAGCTTCAGAGCGTATCCGCTCTGGGCCTGCTCGGTGCCGCGCGCCACTTCCGGCTTGATCCCGTACAGTTGGAGGATCGACTCCACCTTGGTGAGCAGTGCATCCAGGTAGGCGGTGAGGTTGGCTTGCATGTCGAGAACCTGGGCTGACGCCGTCGGTCCTGACAGGAGGAGCGTGGAGCTCGGATCGCTTGCTAGCTTCGCGGTCTTCGAGCGGTCAGCGCCCTCGGTTCGGATCGCTAGCTGTTTGAACGACTGAAGGTGGCGCAAGTGGTGCCAGTCGGTCATCGCGACGCCAAGCTGTAGCGTGGCCTGGTGCAGTCCCTCGGCTTCGTGCCAGTGCCAAAACGTTGCGCTCGGGTACTGAGCGTGCGAGCAGATGTAGGGGATCACGCCGTAGGGGTTGGCCCGCTCCTCGTTCGGTGTGCGGATCGTCCAGTCGCGGTTCAGTTCGTAGTGCTCGTCCCGCGTCCATACTGTGAACCCGATCACGTCACCCCGGCTGTTGGTGTCGCTGATCACGACAGCCTTGAGCTTCAGCCTGTCGAGCTGGTCTGGTACTGCTAGGAATCTGTCAGCAGGGACCACATCCAGGAGGAGACGATCGCCAGCCCAGAACGGACGCACCAGCGCCTCGCCTTGGTAAAACGTGAGCTTGCAAGCGAGGTCGAGAGCAAGATCCACTTCGGCCATTGGGGCTAGTAGCGTGTCGCCGATCATGCGGTGAACTGGGCGACTGTAGATCGCCGCGATGGTGTCTGTGGCCCAGCGCAAGATGTTCATGCTGGTATCGGCGCGGCTCAGCAGCTTGTCGGCGTTCTGCGGCAAGAATTGCTTCAACACCTCATCACGCAGTTGCTCGTACCAGTCGTGCTGGTACACCTCACGCCTGGCGAGGCACTTCGTGCGCCTCTTGCGTGAGTAGCCCCACTCCTTGCGGATGTAGTCCAGATCCAGTGGCATCAGAACACCTCGATCCCTCTGCCCACTGGGGCGATTAGATGGTTGACGCCGTAGCGCAAACAGTCCAGGACGTGGTCGAGCTCGCCGTCCTTTCGGTAAGTACGTCCTTCTCGCTTCTCGTCCTTCTCAGCCCGAGCAAACGCCCGGACGATGCCGCGAGGGCTGGCTGACTTCTCAGCGAGGTGCGAGTCAATGTAGAGTTTGGGCAAGCCCTCCACAGGACGAAGGAGAGCTCTTAGATGTTCCGTGCCGACACCGACAGAGCGCATGACAGGATCGTGGCTGTATTCGACACGAAAGCCCGCGCCCTCGAGCACCTCCACGTCGCGACGTCCCGTCTGTATGTCGCGGTTTGCACCGGCTGGGTCGATGTACGCGACGCCAGGAAGCCAACCACGGCGTTGTAGGTCGTATCGGATTTCCCAGGCGAGCTGGTAGGTGGGGCAGTCGTTCGGTAGGAACTCGCCGACGATGTGGATACACTCGGTGTTGTCCGTGTGGACTGGACATCGGCTGTCACGGTTGAACCCTTGCAGGTAGACCACAGCGGGTCTTCTCACGCCGAGGTCGATCGCGAGATCAACAGTGGCGTTCGTGCCAGGTGTCAGGCCAGGGCAGCAGTGGATCGCGGTGTCGAACTCGGGGAACACCTGCCCCTCACCGATGCCCCACTCACCGCCAGCGTACTGACGGTAGAGCGCTTCGGAGTAGGAGCGCCTGAGCGCTGCGTCGTACTCGGCTGGAAGGTAGGGGTTGTCGGCGGTCGAGGCGTTGTGATCGGCGTAGCCAGTTTTGGCCTCGCCCCACACGTCGTACAGCCAGTTCATGCTTGGCGTCGACGTGACGACGATCGAACGGTGCTGAGCTGACGGAGCACGGACGCGAGCGATGAGAATCTGCCACGCCTCGCGGGACCAGTAGCGGCCCTCGTCACCCCACGCCCACGCCAAGTTTGCGCCTTCGAGCGTGTCAGGGCGGTCAGCGCTGCCGTAGTACACTCGAGAGCCGTTCACGAGCTGTAGGTAGCGTTCGGATTTGGCCTGTCTGGCCAGCAGTGGCTTGGGTAGGAGCTGGACGAACGTTCTCAGCGTGGTGCGGTGCAGGATGCCCCAGGTAGGCGCGACGATCAGCCCGTCGCATTGTGGGTTGGCGATGGCGAGCCGGATCGACTCGGCGGCACCGGCCAGAGTTTTCCCCGAGCCGACGCCACCACGGAGGAGCCGGTAGGGTGTCCGGTCGTCGTGGAACCTGCGTTGGTGGGGGAGAGGCTTATAGGGGATCGTGCAGTTGAGCACGGGCCTGGGTTGGAGTTGGGGTGCTGCGCTACTCATCGAACGACACCACGATCTGAGAGACGGTAGGCGTCTGGTCCTGCGGCTGTAGTCGCTGAATCGCAGCGGTGAGAGAGTTGAGAGCCCGTGTGAGATCGGCCATCTCCTGGGCGTCGTCAAGGCTGGCGTCGACCTTTGAGATCGCTTTGAGGCTTGCCCGCTTGGCTCGTGTGACGATCTGCGTCGTGAGGTCGGCTGTCTGCTGCTGGGCTTGGCTGGCGATCCATGCGTCGAAGGCGGCTGCCCGGGCCACCCAGCCATAGTCTCGAGACCACTGCCCCCAGTAGCCTGGGGCTCTAGGCGCTGTAGCTGGATCGCGCCCACGCTGTGTCTGCCATGCCAGATCGATCGAGCGCTGAGAGCCCAGGTGCAGGTATGCACAGAAAGCCTCGAAGGCTTTGGCCGTCTCGCCGTCTTGCCTGTGCCACTCACGCTGTCCCATGTCATGTGCCCTGTACCCTATGCTGGTAGGGTATACGTTGCACACCACAGCATGTGGCGTCAACTTTTTTTTAGCCTGGGCTAAAACTGGAACGTGTGCTGGTCGCGTGGGCTGGGTCTGCGCTCGAGGTCGTATCTGACGTACCAGCCGAACGATCGATCTTCCCACACCACGAGGTAACGCGGGATGGTGGGGCAGCGAGATCGGCGCGGTGCTTTCGGAGTGAACGCCTCCTGGACAACGCCGTTCAGACACTTGCCGCCCGGAGTGAACGGACGCCGTGAGCGCACACGATCGCCGGGCTGAAACGCTTCGGACTGCTGACGCTGGAACAGGTACTCGGCGATCACGGGAGCACCGCGATTACGAGCGTGAACAGCACGATCGTGGCCACCAGGACGAACGCAAGAGCGAGCAGGAAGATCGCTGCTGTTGTCTCACTCAGTCGGTTCACGGCTGGCCTCCTCCGTCTCGAGTTTGAGCGCCTGGTTCGCGAGGTCGCCGATGGTGCGACGAACGACTAGGACGCGGTGAGCTGCTCGGAGCGTTCCGACTCCAATGAGCTGGTGGTAAATCTGCTGTAGCTCGCGGGCCTCTCGGTGTAGGCGCTGGCTCAGTTTTTCGGGTGTCACGGTAGCACCTCCACAGTCACGAGGGCGAAGCCCTGCTTGTTGGGGTCGAGGCTGCACCGTGTCAGGTGTAGCTCGTCGACCTGTTCATCGTCCAGCCAGACTCCCGCTCGGGTAAGGGCGTCCAGCACACACTTCGTGCGGTTGTCGAGATCCCACTTTCGCCGGTTGGGTGGGTGGAGTCGGATCGAGACGCGCACACGCTCTTCACAAACGACAGGCCAGGAAGAACACAGCTGGTCGTGGATGCTGTCAACGGCGGCGGTGTACCACTGATTCCCCTTCGCGGTCAGGTACGTGCGGCGGTTGCCCCGCTTCCAGATGTGGTTGACGGTGGGTGGCCAGGGGAGCCCGAGCTCGAGACGCTGTGTCATCGCTGCCCTCCTAAAACGCCAACAGCGAGTTCAGCCTGGTGGTGCTGTCTCGCTGCTGCGCCTCCGCTCCGCCTGTTCACCACTACAGGACCGCCGCAAACTACACGAGTAGCGGCCTGCCGAACTGGTCGTGTGACACAGGAGAAGGTGGCCAGTGTACGCCTGCTGGCTGTAAGTGTCCAGTGTCTCATCGTAACCCCCTCGCTACGCTGGTGTAATTACGGAACAGCCAGAAGCGCCCGTCGATCCAGTGCGCTGGGATCTGCACTTCGCCTCTCTCTACTTGGTGATAGTGAGCCTTGGCAAGCCCGAGACGCCTTGCCATCGTGTTGGCATTGATCCCCTGCTCGCGTCGGATTCGTTTGAGCTCGTCAGGTGTGAGTGTCATCGTCGTCACCCTCTTCCTGTGCCTGGCTTGTGATTAGGCACCGTAACGTCGTGGACCCAGTGGCTCAGGTCCTCGGCTCTGTCTGCCAGATTGGGTAGACAGACCGCTTCCAGGACGAACGCGCAGATCCACAGCACCTCAGATAGAGGGTGTGCGATCAGGTTGTGGACGGCCCAGCCCATGTTCAGTTTTCGTTTCATCGTCTGCCTCCTCTCTTCGCGTTCGCGACCTTCCACAGCGTACCTGGCTGTGGGTTGGGTTTCCGGGTGTGCCGGGTGAGCTGCCCGCTCTCGGTACGAAACCAGTAGTCGAGCACCAGGCACCCACGGCGATCGCAGTAGCGAACCTCTGTTTTGACGTGCGTCTGTGTCTCTGTCACAGCATCCTCCTATAGCGTTGGTCGAGTGGCGTCGCCAGGAACTGATCGCGCCGGTAGTAGCGCAGACACTCAGGGCTGAGCGTCTGGCGGCAGTCGCTGCACTGACAGTTGATCGGCTCGAGCTCGTCTAGCCACGCAGTGAGGAGGCTGACGCGCTCGAGCTCTACGATTGCCAGCCTAACACGGGCCTGTGTGATCCGTGAAACTTGCGCGTAGTTGTGGGCGTGTCGGAGCTTGACGCCGTGGACGTAGCAAGCGTGCCGCTCGTTCCGGGCTGCGCTGCTGTAGGTCTTCACTTCTACCCAGAATCGCGCTGCTGGCGTCGACACATCGAGATCAGGCAGGACCAGAGCGCCCTGGTGTGACTGAAGGAGCGGCGCACGCTCCTGGGCTGTGGTGTAGTCGTAGGTAGGGATCACGTGATAGCCTCGATCACGCAGTAAAGCGGCCACCATGCGCTCACCACGATGGCCCTGCTCGAACTCTGGCGAGTCTCTAAAATTTCCGTGTCTCGTTGCCATAGCTGGCCCACCCCTCTCGTTCTGTGCGTGCGAAAATTTCGATCCGCGAGCAGCCAGGGTACAGAGACTCGATCATCTCGTAGTAGGCGTCCGGCTTGCGGCTGTGCTCGCGAGTGGGCTCGCTGTGGACGCTGCCCACAGCGACGGAGCGATCGAGCGGCAGCATGGATCCGCGTGTCGCAATCAGTAGGAGCTCGTGCTGCCCCCTGACGTAGAACCCAGTGCCCGCGCCGGTGCCAACACGGTTGGATTTTACCCAGACCATCTGGGTCTTGTACTGGAAGCCCCACGCACGCAAGATCTCGAGAGCATCGGGGACGTGGGTGACAGTCACCCACATGAAAAGCACAGCGTTCTCAGCCACCTGGATCCCTGACTGGCCCAGAAAGTTGCAGAGCTCGTCTGTGGGCATCGTGGGGTAGTGGTTTGAGGCTGCCCCGGCCACTCCTGAGTTCGAGTACTGCCAGGGTGGATCGCAGTAGAGAACGTTGTAGGTGTCCGGGCTGGTGTGACGGAGCGCCTGTGCGGCCTCGCGCTTGGCCTGGTTGCGCTGCTGCTTTTTTGCCTTCGTGACGGTGCGGGCCTGCCCCTGCTGGACTGCCTCGAGGCACTGGCGCTGTTCGTCGTGCGACAGATCGAGAATCTCAGCCGCGTCAGTAGCTCGAAGCGTGCCGTCGATGCAGGCTGATACGATCTCAGGTGCGCCTTCGCGCCTGATTTTCTTAGCGCGGGCGATCCCGCGTGCGCTGGTGCCAACTGCCTCGGCAGCGTGGTCTTGGGCGTTGCCTTTTTTGGTGTCGCCACCAGCTTCTTGCCGATCGGCAAGAAGCTGGGGAGTGGTGCCGCCTGTGCTGGTGGCCTGGCGCTTTCTTGCCTCGATCGCGTAGTACTCTTCCACCTCTGCGCCGACGAAGCCCAGCTGCGTGGGGTTGAGATGGCGCCGGTGGAGGTTCAGGCTGAGCACGTACGGAAGGAGCTCCGCGTCGGTGCCGTCGAACGTGTAGAAGTCGGGCTTCACGCCAGCGGCGAGACACGCTCGGTAGCGGTTGCGTCCGTCGACGATCGATCCGTCGGTGTGAAGGCAGATCGGGTCTCTGAGTCCGTGCTCTGCGATGTCGTTGGTAAGGGCGGCGAACTCCTCGCCGCTGAGCAGCGGGAACAGGTTTGCCACGGGGTGGTATTGTCGCTCTGTCACTGTGTCTCTCCTCTAGCTAAAAATCTGTCGTGTGCGGTCGAATCGGATGTGGGCCTCGGCGGGTGCCTGGCCCTGTCGCTGTTTGTCGACGACGATCATCTCCTGACCGTCCTCCTCGTGGATAAACAGGATCGCGTCGGCGTCCTGCTCGAGCTGGCCTGTCTCTCGGAGGTCGGCCTTCGTGGGCCTGGGGTTGGGGTTGGAACGGCTCACGCGCTTCTCGATCCCACGGTTCATCTGGCAGAGGAGGAGCACTGGTATGCTGAGCTCCTTCGCCAGCGCCTTGAGCTGGCGTGAACAGTCGGCCAGCTCCTGCTCGCGGCTGTGGTACTCGCCCACGCCGCTGAGAAGCTGAAAGTAGTCGACGATCAGCAGGTTGAGCGGTTTTACCCGGTGCCACTGTCGCACCTGCGCCCGGATCTCGCCGATCGTCTGCTCGGCGCTGTCGTCTAGGCATAGATCCCAGCCCGCCATACGTTCAGTGGCTCGTGTCAGGCTGTCGTATTGGCTGACGTCGATCCCGCGTTGTCGGCGCATGTCGCTGGTGCTGACGCCTGACATCGACGAAAGCCACCGCATCGCGAGTTGGGTCGCGGCCATCTCGAGCGAAACGAACCCGACGCGTCCGCCCTCGCTGAGGAGGTGGCGTGCCCACTGTAGCGCCAACGCCGTCTTCCCCTGGCCTGGGCGTGCAGCCAGAACCACGAGATCGGGCGGCAGCACTACGAGGAGTTCGTCTAACTGGCTGAGGCCAGACTTCACCAAGCCCGCTGCGCCGTACTGATACTCTCGGATCGCGTCCCAGGTGGCACCCAGGATCGAATGCATGGTCTGGGGCTCGGCGGGTGCGCGGTTCGCCTCCTCCTCTGCGGCCTGGGTCAGCAGGTCGAGAGCGTGGTTCGCTGTGAGTGCAGACGTGACGTCGTGGTGTACGCGAGCCGTGGCCAGCCACACCGAGCGACGCCGAAATGCGTCCTCCACTAGGCCTGCATAGTAGGTGGGTCCTATCGCGGTGACGTGGTCAGAGAGTTCCGTCACGTACGTCAGGCCACCAAGATTATCGATCCACTGGGCAGCGACGGTGACTACCGTCCCCAGGTCGATCGAGCCATGCTCGCGGTGCGCGGCAGCCATCGCCCTCCAGACGTACTGGTGTCTAAAGTCGTAAAAATGCTCGGGTGTGAGCCTGTCGCTCAGCTCGGGCCAGTGCTCGGGCTGTAGCAGTAGCCCTCCTAAGACGTGCCGCTCGGCCTCTACGGCGCTGGGCGGTTCCAGCTTCAGGTGCGAAATTTCGCGATCTGCTGTTCGAGTAGCCACTCGATGTCCTCCTCTGTGTGGGTGTGAGGTTGGGGTGTCGCTCTTTGGCTAAATGTGTCGCTGGCTGTTTGCTCGGGTGCTCGAGCGTGGGGCTTCAGCTCGCCCTCGCGGGTGAGGAGCTGCGCGACGTAGCCCCAAGGGAATCGGGCGCGGTGGATCGCCTCCCAGATCTTTGGGCAAATCTCACCAGGCTGTGTGCGTGCGAGGAACACCTGGAGTCTGTCACGGACTGCCGATTTTACGCGCTGGGGTGCGCTCCGCTGGTGTGGAGCAAGCGCCTGGATCCATCGGGTTGGCACCTCCACCGATCGGTGTTGTGCCTTTGGTGCGGGTGGCCTGGTTACCACTGCGGCTCGGTAGCAATACGAACGCGGGCCAGCGCTGACGCGCTCGAGCAATCCAAGTTCCACTAAACCCTTCAGTGCCCGCTGTAGCGAGCGAGCCGATCCCGCAAAAATCGAGGTCAGCGCCTGGGTGGTGGTGTCAGCATTGGGCGCTGAACACACAAACAGGGCTATCGCAAACTGTTGGTCTGTGATCTCGCCTGCTGTGTGGAGTGCTGCTAGTCGTTTCATCACGTCCTCAATCTGGGTGTGCGCGACCGCCAGGGAGCAGTCGCACACCCCTTAGATCTACTCTCTCTGAAAGAGAGAGTCTTCTTTAGATCATCGCAAGTCTGGTGCCAGGATCGGGCCATCGTCGGATCTGTCGTCACTGTGGGCATGATCGGCCTCTCCTCGGCTCGGTTTGGGGCGAGTCAAACGACAGTCAGACGACAGTCAAACGACAGGCCATTTTGCAAGCCCCTGTTCTCACAGGGGAAAACGGGCGAGTCAAGCGACAGTCAAGCGACAGTCAAACGACAGAGCCACAAAATGGGTGGCTCCCTGGGTGCGTGTATCCGTCAGATCACAGTATGTCTGCACGCACCCAGGAGGCCAGAAAAACGACGATCGTGACACACACAGAAACCACGATCGTCCTGGGCAGGGTGATCGTAACCGTCCACTAGTAATGGTTGTGACTGCCCAGATCCAGATAGGTGCCTGTCGCCCTGTGGTGACTGCGGTGTACCGAACATCTCGCAAGCCTGCTCCTGTAACCACTAACAGGAGGTCTGCTGTCTATCAGTACAGAGCGACAGACTGGGGCGCTGGGTGGGAGCGATGCGACTCCCTGTGCCGTAACTGGTGACTGTTACGGTTACGGCACACCAGCAGAATGATCACTCCTGATCAGTCTGATCAGGCTGTGGCAGGAGCTCTCCGGGCTCGACCTGTAGTGCGCGGGCCAGGGCCAGTAGCACGCTAACTCGCGTGTCCGTGTGCTCTCGCTCGAGGCGGTTGAGGACTCGCAGCGAAACGCCTGACTTCTTGGCTAGCCATGTCTGCGTGATCCCTCGTGATTTTCGTATCTCTCTGACTCTCAGTTCCATCGTGTGACACCTCCTGACGTATGTGCGGATCATACTGTGGAGTGACGCGCCTGTCAATGTTTTTTGCCTCGCGTGGCGTCTTTTTGTTGACAGTGCGCCTCTGTTGGCGTATTCTCAGATCTCAACACAGTGATCACACACTGATCACGCAACACACAGGAGACTAACCAATGACAACACCCAACACACTCAACCTCGACACCGTCTACACCGTCACCAGCGATCGTTACGGCCACTCGTTCACGTTCACCGAGAGCGAACTGCCCGCCATCGAGCGCCTGCTCGCGTCCATGTTCCCCGGCACCGAGCTTCACGACGTGGGCGGCTCGATCGTCGACGAAGACGGGCTCGAGTTCGCCGAAGTGGCCTCGCCAGAGGATCTCGCCCACGAGGCCAACCGCCAGCTCAAGCGTGTCGACGCGCAGGCCACCGACGGCATCGGCCCCCGTGACGATATCTACGCTGCACCCGGCACCCACGACAGTACACTGATTCTCAGCGACGGCACCGCCACTATTGAGGGGAACGCAGCTCACATTATCCAGGCCCTCGAGGCGCTGCCCAAGGAAGCTGGCTGGCAGGCTGCTTGGGCAGCGCTGGCCGACTTTCCTCTTGCCTGTGACTGTGGCTGCTGCGCATGCTGCGGTGAGTGTGACGACACTGACACTGACACCGCAGGAGCGTAGCAGTGAGCGACACCAAACGCACCCTAACCGAGATCGGCGCTAACCTCGCAGCCACAGCACGTCAGCGCCGTCTCGAGGGCCTCTCTGAGCTCGCCGTTGACCTCCCGATGGTCGCGCAGTGGCAGAACGAGGCAAACAGCGCTTACAGAACCTACCGACAGCGAGAGCGCCAGGTTGAAGAGTGGCGCTCTTCACTCAGCCACGAAGAGTATGACCTTCTTCAAAACCCGATCCGCCTGGGCGACACCGTCTACTGGATTGACGGTGCCCGCCTTCACAGTGTGAATGTTTACACCACCCCACGCCTCGAGGACGAGATCGCCGACCTCGAGCACTACCAGGAGTCCACAGATGACTAACAACACCCCCACACCCACACCAGCGCTCGCGGCAGCGTTGGCCAAAGCACAGGCTGAGATTCGGCCAGCGCACATGGACCGCACAAACCCACACCTCCGCACAAAATACGCCAGTCTCGCCAGCGTTCAGCAGGCAGCACGCCCAATCTTTGAACACGGCCTGTCGTACGTGCAGCTCCCCGACTATGACGGCCAGCTCGTGCGCCTCACTACTCGCCTCATGCACGAGTCGGGCGAGTTTATCGAGTTCACCACCTCGGCACCGCTTGCCCCTGGTAAACAGCAGATCCAGGCCCTTGGCAGCACCATCAGCTACCTGCGCCGCTACGCCCTCTCGAGCCTGCTCGGAATCGCCGCTGGTGACGACGACGATGGCGAGTCTTACACCAAACCCCACGAGGTGACGCGTCGACCCAGGTCGACGCCGTCGCAAGTTGCCCAAAAGGTCAACGCACAGCAGCGACAGGCGCCGACAGCCCCACCCCAGGAACCCCAACGATCGAAGAACCCGCTCGCGCACTACCACGCCACTACGAAGGACCTCGGCATTGAAGGCAATCCCAAGCGCTGGCTCGTTGGAGGCGACACGCTGTCAAACGCTACGCCAGAGACGCTTGAAAGAATGGACGCGCTCGCGTTCGCGCTGAAGCGTTGGAAAAAGTCTGGTCGACTGTCGGCTGTGCTCGAGCTCGCGCAGCTCACCACAGCCGACGATCTCCGCGCCGCCTGGGCTGCGCTTCAGCCTGACGAGCAGGCTTTGCTTGCGCCGTGTAAGGACTACCTCAAGGAGGTCCACGCCCAGACGGACACGACAGGAGAGACACGATGACGAAGCCCAGAGCCCTGAAAACCCTCAGAAACAAAAGCTACGTCCAGACGCTGTGCATGGCCATGTTCCGTGCCGGTGTAACCGAGACGTCGTACCCTGCTCATCCTGGTATGACTACCGTTGAGTTGGCCAAGCTAGCTCAACTCACAGTGAAGTCTGTTTCAAAATCATTGTCCAGGATGGTGCTTACTGGCCGAGCAGTCATTACCACACCCATGAAGCGAACCTATCGACGGTATGTGCTGAGCGCTGCACAGGTCGTCCAATGTGTTCAAATCTTGAGTGGGCAAGTACCGCAGCGGTCAAAACTAAAACTTAGTCTCTTCGAGAAGCAGATCGTTGAGACTCTGTCTGGCGGGCGTCAACTCACTAGCGGTGAGATCATAGCCTTGCTCCGCGATTCTGGCCGAAGCACTGGCGCAATCTACGGCAGTCTCACCCATATGTGGAACTGCGGAAAACTGCAACGATCTGGAGTGCCTGGTCTCTACACCTACAGCCTGCCTACACAGCCAGCCGAACCCTTGACACCTACCCCTATTGAGAGCCAGATCGTTGAGGCTCTGTCTGGCGGGCAAAAGTTCACTAGCAGTGAGATCATGGCCTTGCTCGACCTCCGTGGACTTAAGAAGAACTCAGTTTTCACTCAACTCCGCAGGATGTGGGACAGCGGAAAACTGCAACGATCTGGAGTGCCTGGCTACTACGCCTACAGCCTGCCTACACAGCCAGCAGAGCACACCGAGCCAGCAGAGCACACCGAGCCAGCAGAGACAGCCGAACTCTCAAACAGCGATCACACCGAGCCCTCGATTGTGCAAACCACCATCGACGCTTTCCACCAGGCAGGGGAGCCACTGTCTGACGAGCAGATCGAAGCACTTCACCACATGCACCCCGACAGGCACCAAGCGCTACGAGATGGAGTAGCAGCCAAGGCTTTGGCTAAGGTACGTCAAGAGCGTGAAGCACGTGAGGCGCGTGAAACAGCGCTGTTCGAGGAGTACCTTCAAGCGGCTGTCGAGGCTGAGCAGATGGAGCTCCTCGACACATAAAACAGTGGACAGACTAGGTCCACCCCCAACCTGTCACCCCTGCCAATGCTCACCAGTGCTACTCAGCCTCTACCACGTCGATCTCGAGCGTCCCACCGTTCGCGATCCATGCTTTGTTTAATTCTCGCCGACACGCTGCCCACTCAACCACCGCGATACACCCGGTGCTGGTGCCTGCTGCGTGGATCATGAACGGCCAATCGTCGAGAGCGAACGTGCGCTTGTTGTAGGTTGCCATGTCTTCACGATCAGTTGGGAACAACCGCGCCATCGACAGCGTGTGGCCCTTCGGGTGCTTCCTGCTCTCGATGGCCTCCACCATGCGCCACGTGATCGGTGGTGTTATTCCCCCGTACTCTTTCGGGTCGAGCCGGTTGGCTGAGCCCGTGATCACTGACCATTCGCCCAACACCTGATCGCCCTCGCTCACCAATTGGATTCGGCCTGGCCCTTTCGGCTGGCTGCTGTCTCGTATCACCTGTGCGTAAATCATCACGTCAGTCTCTCCTGAACAGTTGGGGTGACGTTACTGCAATCACTGCGACTGTGATCGCCAGCACCGCCACGGTTGAGGTCACTGTCACCGCTACCACAAGCGGTGTGTGGTTTCGGTACGCTGGCCGAGCTCGGAGCACAAGCACCTCGCGACGCAAAAGCATGATTTCTGCATCTCTGGTCGCCACACGACGGGCACAACGTGCCTCTGCGTCGGCGAGCGTGCGCCGATTCTCGATTTGCTGTCGCTGGACTTTGGAGACGCACTGGTTGAGCGCCTTCGTGAGCTGCTGAGTGGTGGTGAGTTTTTCAGCGTTCGCCGTTCCCAGGCTGGCCCAGGCCCACCACAGAGCAACGAACGACACCCAGATCGGCGAATTTAGCTTCTCCCAGCGTGACAGCGCTTCCTGTGCTCCGGCCTCGATCTCTTCGTCCGTTTGGCCAACGTGCGGCTCGGTTACAGATTTTTCACGCTCAGAGAGTGCGCGTAGGTCGAGCTCAGCTTGTCGAGCGTTGCGCTCGATCTGCTCCTGCTCCGCCTGCTCGGCCAGCGTCTGCGCCTGGCGACGTTTAACGTAATTTTGGATCAGCTCGTCGCTGTCAGCCTTCGAGAGCCCCAGTCCACGAGGGCGAAAGATCGCGTACAGCGACACCAACGCACCCAAGACACACGAGCCCAAGATCGCGTATAACTGCCAGCCCATCAGGAGCCCCCTTTCGTTTTCGTTTTCGTCGGTGCCTTCGGCGTTTCAGCCACAGGAGCACGCTTGGTCTTCTCCTCGGCGAGCTTCCCGACAGACGCCTGAAATTTTTCGCCCACCACGACAAGCCCGCTGGCGCTCATGTACGTAATAACAAGCGTGATCAACAAGTACATCGCCGAGTCACCCTTGACGGTGCCAGCGTACACCAGATGCACGCACGCTCCCGACACCACACAGGAAAACAGAAACGCGCAAACCTTTAGCCACTCGCTCGCGCTGGCCTGGCTGTCGCTGCGTATTAGATCTCTGAACCACTGCATTACACCTCCTCCTGGTTTGCCACGATTTGTGGAACGTGCGCAGCGACCTCAGCTGCGCACTCGTTTAGCACCTGTTGAACGGCAGGAGACCGCCACGGGTCGCCCTCTCGCTCACAGAAGTGGAACGACAGGTAGTAGAGGAAGCGCCTCTCGGCGTCGACGAACACTGGACGCAGCACAGCCACCTCCACGCCGTTTGCTTCGTAGTACACCCGCTGAGAATCGCCCTTCGACAGCTTCCTGACGGTGAGCTGTGTGCCCTCGCCTGATCGAGCCATCGCGATCAGTCGCTCGCGTTTCTCGCTGCTGGTGAGCCGGATCGCCCGAAACAGGTGGCGCGATGCCCGCTCTGCCTCTGCGGTGGCCTGCTCGGCTAGCACGGTGACGAACAGATGCTCGTTCTCGTCGATTGGCCCGCCGTGATCGTGACAGTACGCCAGAAGTACTCTGCACAGTGAGGAAGTACTGTGCAGCGCGGCTGACATCGCTGAACTGATTAAAAACGACGGTTGCACCGCGTTGAACACGCCAGACGGTGACTGCTGGGGAGTGTAGCCGCCGATCGGGCGGTCCTCTCGCGGTTTGCGACGAAGCAGCCACCGGATCAGATCCAGGAGCTTCCCGACGACTGCCGCCCAACTCATGATCATGCTAGCGCCCCATCAGGTACCGGTCGATCGTGCGGAACTGCGCGGCTGTAAGCTCCTCCCACCAGAACGCCACGAGGGCGACGTAACCCGTCCACCTCTCAAAAGTGGCTTCAGGAAACCCGCCTAAGCTCAGTTTTGAATCCTGGCCCTCAGTGGGAGCTGCTGCGACAGTGGCCTCGCCTGCTGGCAGTCCGGCCTCATAAAACGTGTAGGTGGTCGCGGCTGTCGGCCTGCTCCACCCGATCGTAGTCCACTGCCCGATCTGTGCGCCTCGTTCGCTCACTGCCTCCTGGTTCACGCCCTCGCCCGACTCGTGGAACGCAACAATTTTTGACGGCGTGTCGTCCTTCGTCTTCAGCGCCCAAAGAGTGTTATACTCGCCTGGGTCTGTTCCGGTGCGGCCTGTGGTCATAATCCAACTGTCGCTGTTTGTAAACGGCACGACGACCGCGATCATCGACATCTCAGCGAGCTGATGAAACGGTGTAGAGTTGGCTACGTTGTAGTCGAACGAGCTCGAGCCGTTGAGGTAGAGGCACTGTGTTCCTGGGAACACGCTGTCACGGTAGAGCGCCGAGCCTGACACTGCTGTGAACAGGTCGGATCCTGCTGCCTCCTCGTTGAGATTTCCGTCGAACAGGAACAGCCTCTCGACGTCTGGAATTGAGTGTGGGTTGGCTGTGAGTGCCAGTGGTGTGGGCTGAATCTCAGCGCTTGGTGTGCCGCCACCTGTGACGCTGCCGCCTGTGATTGTGTCGCCTGCGAATCCCATGGTGTCCCCCTACGCTCGGTGTGCTTCAAATTGCAGCCCGTACGCTTTTGCGCCCGATGTGCCGCCAGTGATCTCCACGGTCAGTTTGTCGCCCGTTCGGAAGCTGCGCCCGCTGAGTGCTGCCCCGCTGGTCGCTGTCGAAGCGTAAAGCGTGGCTGTGTGCGTCCCGTCGCCCTCAAAATCGATCGTGACAGTCAGCGTGTCACCGCTCGGGAGCATCCACTGTAGATCCGAGATCTTCGCGGGTGTCGTCAGCGTGAACACGTCGCTGATCGTGTCTGTCCCTGTCGCCTGCGTCGTCTGCTCAAACGGCTGGTTCTCTCTCAGCCCTGTCACTGTGTAGTTCGCCATCGTCGTGGTCTCCTGTTAGGGCCTGCTGGCCGTGGTGTAAAGCGTGGTTCCTGCGCTCTCTGGTTGCGAGAGCGAGCGTGTCTCTGCGACTGTGATCTGGTGAATGATGATGTACTGCCCAGTCGTGCCGAGCGCTTCGACGTCGATCTCGTTTACGCGACCACCGCTGACCGGGATCGTGCTGTCGAACTCCTGATAGCCTCCTGGCAACGAGATCGTTGCGCTCACCTCGTTGCGCGTTCGGTTGTAAAAACGCAGCGTGGTTGCTGACTGCGCTGTAACAAGCCCAAACACGCGGAATCTACACGGGTTTGAGCCTGCGCCCACAGCCGTGCTGTCGCTGTCAATGCGCGGTGTTGCGTACGCCTGAATCATCGGTGGGAAGTCGACGTAACGCTTGCTGCTGCCGACGTTATAGGATTCCGTCTGACTGCCATCGAGCGGCACCCAATAATCACCAGTGCTGCCGATGTCCCAACGTAAACCTTCGCCTGCTCCAATGTGCTGGCCGTGATCGGCGCAATACTGGGCGTTTCGAGCCAATGGCGTTCCGACATAGCAGTGCTCGTGGGGCAAAAACACCAGTTGTCCTGCGCCTGGCGCTGCGACGCCCGTGAGGATCTCGTGTAGCCCGTGGCTCGTGGTAACAATTTTTCCAATCACTACGGCTCTGCCACGCTCACCCGTCTGGGCGTTCGCGTGTCGTAGCATACTAAGGCTTCGTGATATGTCTCCCACTGTTTTTACCTCCGTTCCAGGTCGCTGGGCACTGCAAGCGGTGTGTCACCGTTGCTGGCCTCGTACGTTCGGTTCGTTCCGTCACTCTCGCCGATCTCGAACAGCGACAGCCCCATCAGGTCAACGTCAACGTTGTTGGTGCTGGTGCAGCGCACCTCGACAGCGTAGCGGTTAATCACGCCCGCTGTGCAGGGGATCTGCGGTATAAACAGCGTTTCGTCACTGACACCGTTCCCCGTGGCGATTGCGCTGTGGTTACCGGTGTTGATGTGGTACAGCCTGACCTCGATCGTCTGCGTGGGTTTCGCTGCGTGTCGGAAGTAAACGTAGCCCACCACGTACGGTGCCGACGTGGGCGGGTTGCCCGAGCTCGTGAAGTTGTAGGTGGTGTAGGTTAAGAACATCGGGTCCGTCGTCGCCGTCCCTGCTGGTGTGCTCGCTGCTGTCGTCCTCCTGGCACCTGCGCTCGCGTCCGTGTCCCAGTAGTACCAGACGTTTTGCGAGTGGGTGTGCACAGCCCAAAGTGGTGCTGTGGTTTTGTAAGTGCGTGCTGAGTAGACACAGCCCATTGGAACGGAGCGGCCACCGTTGCCCGCGCTGTAGTGGTCGTGCCCGATGATCCGCTGGCTCGCTGCGCCTGGCGCTGCCCTGTCCGTCACAAACTCGTAGAGAGCGTTGGCCCTCATCATGGCGCTGGTTACGGTGTAAACGTCGACTGGTGCGTCGTTGGCTACCAGCTCACTGTCAAGCACTGCGTTTGGGTAACTGTAGACTGTTTCTCCGCTGGGTTGTGGCTGCATGTCGATCAGCCCTGTTTTTGGCTGACTCTGCTGGTACGTCTCCCACACCAGGATTGCAAAAATGTCGAGCTGACACTCCTCGATCCGCTCCTGCTCTACGAGCGGTTCGACGACGATCCCACCTAACCCGAGCCAGTCAACCTGCGGAATTCGACCAGTAAATTGAACCCACACGGGCACGTCGTTTTCATCCATGATCGAGAGCACCTGCTCCGGGCCAGAGTTAAATTGCAGGTGCCAGTCACAACCAGTCGCTCGGTAGCGAATTGCCACTAGATATGACTGGTTGGCGTTGGCGTTGAGCCCTGGTGACGCGTTCATCCAACCCAGCCCGCTGGCGATGGTGCCAACAGCGATTGGGGCAAACACTTTTATTGCTGTGTGCCCGCCGTCTGCTGCCCAGCACAGCCCACGGATGATCGGCGCTCCTCCCTCAAAGGCGTGATCGTGCCCAAAATACTGTTGGCTTGAGGCGCCCGGTGCTGCGCGGTTTGCTGCTGCCTCGTCCAGTGCGTTGAGCTGGGCCAGGAGTTTTCGCCCCTCGCCCTGCTCAGCCTGCACAGGTGCGCCGGGTAGGATCTGCGCGTTCGGTATGCTGTCCCAGTCTCGCTCTGTCGCCATTAGGGCCCCCACTCGTACGGGTCATCGCCACCTGTCAAGATCGGCTGTTCGTCAGCCCACCACAGAAAATAGGGTGTGCGCTGTGTCTGTCGGCTCCCACCGTCCACCGCTGCGTAGTCGTCCAGCCTGATCAGGTCACCGGCTGCAAGCCACCCAGGCAGCGAGGCCACTTCGATCTCACGTGCGTTATAGTCGATGGTGCTGATCGTGGTGCTCGCTGTCGTTGGTGTGCCACCCAACGTCGACACGTCGATGATCTGAACGTTGTCGTTGGTCAGGAACCAGTCTACGTCCTCCTGGCCATCGCGGCCAGGGCCCAGGATATCGCCGAGTGCCTTTTCGCGTGGCCTGCCCGGTGAGAAGTAGGTGTCTGTTGCGGGCTGTAGCGTGATCACTGAACCCGCCACGCTCTCCACCAGTGCGGCTGGGGCAAACAGCCCGACACGCCCCTGATCTCGAAGCCTCAGCAGTCGCAGCGTGACAGCCTCGCCGTTCGGTGCGAACTCAATGACCTCGAACCATGCCAGGCTCAGACCGGTGCTTCCTGTCTGCGTCGGTAGGTGTGGGATCGTCACCTGGATGAGCTGCCCCGGCTCGAGCACGTCGATCTCGTTCTCAGGGATCTCACAGGTGAGCATTGGTGCCGGCTGGCCGTGCCGTAACAGCGTGGAGACGGCCAGGAATTGTGCAACGCCGATCGCTGACGCTGCCGGGTACAGTGCCGCTTTACCGCCCGACACCTCGGGGTAACTGCGTGCCCCGTGGATTGCGACGCTCTCGCCCACCGAGTAGGTTGTGGTGACTCTGTCGCGCTCGAACTTCCAGGTCCACTGGTTATAGATGCGCCCCGTCTCGATGGCCCAAGTTGGCAGGCTGATCAGGTCGTCGACAGTAAGTGTGCGCTGGCTCGTACTGTCAGGATACAGGGCGTAATCGTGGCGCGCTGTGATCTGTCCAGACGTGCTGACGTAGATCCGTCCACCTGTCGCGTGGGCGAGCTCCTGGAGTGCCGCTTTCGGCGACACTGGCTCGCGTAGCACCGCAGTGTGTGCGATTGAGAACGGACGCAGCGAGTTGAAGCTGTCCACGTCGACGTCGGCCAGTGTAAGCCCTGCGCCGAATCCGCTGGGTAGGACGTCGTAGACGCCGTTGGTGCCGTCTCCTCTGTCGCTGAGCAGTAGCTGAAGGACGAGATCGACGTGTGAGCCCGATTGTACGTAGACCTGCTGGACGGGTGAGCCGTGCGCGTGATCCTCCTGCTTCGTCGACACCTGTGCTCGGGTGAGCTGCGCAAACAGTTGGAGGTTGGGCGAGGTGACAGACGAGCCAACGGCAGGAGCCTTTCCTGTCGCCGCGTGGTAGACGTAGCCCAGGTCGTTAATGTAGGTGACGGTGGTGGTCACGATCTCCGACGTCGCGCTGTCCGTGAATCGGATCGAGTCACCGACGCGGAACAGGCCACCCCCAGCGCCGAGCTGGTAGGATGGCCCGCGTGACGTGGTGAACAACGTGTTCACCACAGCCGAGATCGCCGGGTACGCCGTCTGGCGATAGCTGATGACCTCGTCGTTCACTGCAATAGCTGCGTTTGTCACAGTGGCGAGAGCCCCGGCTGCTGCTGTCGTGTCGTGCTGAAACGGTTCAGACTCGCGGTCGACGACGACGAACACGCTGGCCACCGTCTGGTCCTTCGGTATCGAGCCCGCGCCCACCAGGCCTCGGCGTTTCTCGTCACGCACGTTCGCAAACCTGAGACGGCCAGTGGCTCGTTGTCCTGCTGCGATCGTCTCTCTCTCGAGGTCTTGCGCCACGCTGATCATCGACAGGACAAACCCGGTGCCGTCGAACGACACCCCATCGATACGGCCCGATGCGATCGTGGTTAGCGCTGGCACTGCCTCGGTGGGGTCGAAGATGCGGATCCAGACTTTTCGCCCGAACCAAGTGGGGTTATAGCCGTACACCGCCTGTGAGCCGTTCACTGGCTTCACTGTCTCGCTGTGCTCCTGTGCTGTCGTCCCGTAGTAACCGCGAGTACATCCTGTGAACGCCGAGGCGGTCTTGGCACCGTACGCGATGGCTTCACGCCCTACCCAGATCACACCAGACGCATTGAACAGGCTGGTGTCTGTCACGCTGACCGTGGTAGTCGTGCGGTTCACGTCGGCTGTCAGCGTCGTCCGTGGCTCGGTGAGTCTGCTCTGTAGGTACGAACTCACCTCAGTGACACCGACGGACAGCCCGCCGTTTTGAAAAGATCCGTCGTAGGGGCTCACGCCCATTGTCTGGATAGGTGGGGCAGTGATCACGGCTTCAACCAGAGTCTGTCCCCAACCTGGTGTTACCAGTGACCCTGCGCCCGTAAAAGCTACGCTCTCGCCCTCGATCTCGATCAGGAAGTCCCGTTGCTGCTGTGCCATCGTCTACGCCTTCCAGAGCTTCGTCTCGATCGTCAGATCGAAGTAGGGATAGCCAGGGAGGCGAGTCGGTGCCAGCGTGCTGAGCGAGTCGCCGAACAGGTGGCGCTCCTCGTAGTCGTCAGGCTGCGTCTTGTCGGCGATGTAGCGCAGCTTGGCCCCGGTCTTCGCGTAGGGTAGCCAGAACTGTGAGACGTACCGCTCACGATCGTCGTCCGTCAGGAAGTTGGTCTGGAGGACTCGCCGCTCCCTGTAGGCCACTTGGTTGGGCGCGATGGCCCCGGTGAAGTCGCGCACCACGACGCGCCCACCAAGTGTCTCCACTTGGGAAACACCGCTTGTGTAACGCAAGTCGTCGCCAGCGACGACTGTGGTGTTCGTCACAGGGCCTTTCGGGTGCCAACAGTTGCACGGGATCGTGTCACTGTCGAACGCGAGATCGTCGCCTGGGTACACTCCAGAAGCGTCAACGATCCACCCGTAGTGATTTGCCCCCTGTTCGCCTTCGTCGACGTCACCGCCGGTGAGCAGCTTGTCTGACTCGGCGGTCGACGTCTTCAGATAGAACCCCGCCAGCGTGCCGCCTGCTGCTGTGATCTGGACGCTGCTATCCTCCACGTTCACGCTGTAGGAGCCGGAGTAGCCCGACGCTGCTGACTCGAGAGTGAGCGCGTTCGCGATCTGGTAGGCCAAGCTCTCACTGGCTGTCGCGCTGTACGGCCAGTAGGTACCCGCTGGAACTGTGGTGTCGAGGTTCAACACGGTGGTGCCGTTGTCCTCGGCCCAGTCGATGCGGTCGTTGGTGCCTGCTGTGATGGTGATCTGCCCCCAGAAATAGGGGATTGCGAGTGTCGGCACTAGCCCAGCCCTCCGATTTTGATCCCGGTGGCCCTGGCCTGCGCCTCAGCCCAACGAGCCATCGAGCGGTATTCGGCTGGCGCTGTATCGCGAGCCCGACGCCACGGCACCGAGTTGATGTTGTTGAAGATCACGATCTGACGTTCAGCCTCCTGAGGTGGAGTCTGCCCCGGTACGCTCGCTTGAAAAGTGCTGGATGGTGCCGTGCTAGTGCTAGACTGGCCCTGGCCACCCACGACGGCAGCGCCGCCCTTCAGAAGCCCACCGAGCACCCCGAGCCCTGCCGACGCTGCGAACAGTCCCGCTGCTGTGGCTTGCCCACCTGGCACCACCAAGAAGCCCGCTGCTTTCGCCGCGAACACGGCAGCGAAGGACAGCGCCACGTCACCGAGCGCTGAGAGGATCGACTTCCCGAAGTTGGAGAGTGCCTGCTCAGGCTGCGTGATCATGTCGGTGAAAATCGTGCTGAACGCTCCGCTGATCTTCTGCGCGAGCCCCAGGAACTGGTTGGCCGCGAGCTGTCCAAGCTCGGCTGCGGTGTTTTTCACTGAGTCACGGAGCGTCATGACGAACGCCCCCAGGCCAGTGCGCCGGTACTCCTCAAGCTGCACCTGCTGTCTCGTGACGTCGAGCTCCTGTTTCCTGAGGTCGACGGACGCCTTCAGAAACGTGATCTGCGCCGCCATGCGTTGGGCCTGCTGGCTGGCTGGGTTGAGCTGTCGGCGTTGTTTCTCAAGGCTGAGTCGCGTCGCCTCCTGCTCTGCGATCTGGGCTTGCAGGCTTCGCACCTGGGCCATCGCTGGCACCTCGCCCGGCTGGCCTGAAATGCCTGCCTGTAGCCCTGCGATGCGTGCGCGCTGTTCGGTGAGTTGGCCTTTCCGCGTCAGTGCTTGGCGCTGCTGCTCGAGCCGGTACTGCTCCGCTGCAAGTTTGGCCTGGGCTGACTGGCTCAGAGCGATCTTGGCCTGCGTGTCGGCTCGTTGGTTCACAACTTTGCGTAGGTTGGTGGCCTCCTTGATCTGCCGCGTCAGGTTCTTGCGGTCAGCGTCTGTCTGCGCCAGCTTTCGACGCGCAGTGAGTCGAGCGATCTCGATTTTGAGTAGCTGAGCTTGCGCCTCGAGATCTCTCATCGTCGCTAGGGCAGCATCACCCCGGTCCCTGACGATGAACCCGTCGAGTTGCGCGAGTTTTTCGCGGTCCGTGCGTAGCTGCTCGGTAGCGCTGGCCTCGGCCTGTGCGGCCTGAACACGTTGAGACGCGAGAGACGCCCTCTCCTCCACTCTAGCGAGCTGAACAGTGAGCCCGAGTAGCTTTTTCTGCTCCTTGGACTGGCGCTCCATTGTGTCCAGTGTGTCGAGCAGTTTGTTGATTTGGCGGTCGGCGATGTCCGACCGCGACTGTTCAAGCACCTCAATCGCCTTGACCGTGGCCTTGCGAGCCTGACCAAGTGTCTGATCCTGTCGGAGGAGCTCGTTTTTCACTTGCTCCTCTTTCACGCTGGCCTTCGAGAGCGTGAGCTGTGCTCTGAGTGCGTTCGTTCGCTGCTCCTCGCTGGTGAGGAGCTTCGATAGCTGAGCCTGGCCCGCCTGAAGTGACAGTTTCACGAGCTGCTGAGCTCGCTTGGCTGTCTTCGAGGTGGCCGACAGGAAGTCACGTCCCAGGAGCGCCGTGAATTTTCGCGTGAGCTCGATCGTTTGGCTCATGCCAGCTATGAGTGCCCCCACTCCACGAGCCCCAGTCCGTGAGATTGCGCCGAGTGCGGTGCGCTCGAAATTTCGTAGGTCTGCGCGAGCGGCTGCCTGTCGCGAGAGCGCCTCCTGGCTGGCCTCCTTTTGTGCGAGCTCTCGAAGTCGCTGTACTGCCTTGCGTCGCTTCTCGAGAGCCGCCGCCGCCCGGCCTTCTGCGGTGTAGCGCTTCTTTACTGCCTCAAGCTCGGCCTCAAGGCGGTCCTCGAGTGCCTGCTGGGCTCGCTGCTGTCGCTGCTGCTCGGCTGCTGCTGCGTTTCGGAGCGTCGCGTCTAGCGCAGCCCGCCCCTGCGTGATCCGAACGTACAGTTGAGCCCAGCCGGTGGCTGACTTCTGCACGAACCCGATCAAGGAGCTGGCCGCGTCACGGATTGGAGATTTGAGATCCTTCAGGGCCTGGGCGAAGTCCCTGACCGCTGGCATCTGGTCTTTCACCAGGTTCTCACCGATGGAGCGCAAGTCCTTCGCGATCTCGTCGAACGGGTTCGCCTTCCCGAGCTCGCCTAGGCTGCGCTCCATCGCTGCGCTGGCCCCGGTGAACTGTAGCAGCGCCTGGAGGCGTTGGCCCTGGTCGAGCGCTGCGCCTCCCTGTGCGGCCTGCTGGCGTAGCATCTGGTTCTGTAGCCCGGCCTGGGTTTTAAGCTGGCCTGTGATCTTGGAGAGTGCGCCGAGCTCGCGATCGGTGATCTGGCCTGTCTTCAGCCTCGCCTCGAGCGTGGCCTTCGATTCGCCCGTGACTGCGGCGAGTACGTTCACGAGGTGCGCGAATCGCTGCACCTCCTCCTGGCTCAGCCCGAGCTGTGCGGCCTCTGTCGCGAGTGACAGCGCCTCGAAGCCAGTTTTGACGTCGCTGAGGACGCCCTGTAGCTTGCTGGCGTCCTGTAGCGTGACGCTGAACAGTTTCGCGCTCGCCAGGGTGTCGAACTGCGAGTTTACACGGGCGACGACTGCCCGCATCGCCTTAAACGCACCGACGCCCAGCGCCACTGCTGCGCCCACCTTAGCCACGGCCACAGCCGCCTTCGCGAACTGCTGTTTCGCCCGCGTGCCGGTGGTTTTGAACTCGTCTTGGAGTTGCTTGGTGTCTTTCTCGACGCCGTCGACCGCCTTCCCAAGCTTCTGGACCGAGCGTTCGGCCTGGTGGAGTCGACCACCATCGTTATCTCGAGTTGCTCACCGCTGCCGAATGTGGCCATTGTCGGGCCTCCTGTCGTTCTGCTTTTTCATGTACCAGGATTCAGCCTCGCTGCTGGCGCTCTCGATCGCCTGCATGGCTCGCTGATAGTGTAGCGTCTCGTGCCTCAGCCCGCTGCCGTTGGGTGTGACACCATGGCGGTAACTACCGAACAACGCCAGCACAGCCTGGGTCCACGGGTGCCTGAGGAGTTTGAGCGGGCACCGATTGATCACGGTGCCGCCTAGATCATACGTGAACCCCTGGCCCCAAGGCCCTGCACGACTAGGGCCCTCACAGCCCCAAGCCTTGCGTAACGTCTGTGAGGTTCGGCACTTCGCGCAGTCGTTGCCGGGTCGCTGGATCTCCTGGACGTACGGCCAGAACGCAGCGGCCCTCAGTCGTTTCCCTCCTCCTCGCTCACCTGTGAGAGCTCCCACATCTGCTCGCCGATTTTACGCAGCGCTAGGCGTGGGAGGAGAGCGATGGCAGCCGGTGTGAGCCGAGTCAGTCCAGAGGGAGCAATCTCGGTGCAGACAGACGGCCAGTCGTCCAGGTTTTCGACGTCGTCGATACACAGGCAGGCCAACTCCACATGCGCGCGGGCCATCGCTGGCGCGATCTCAAATCGGTTCTCGCTCGGGTACTCGATCCCGCCGTCGTCATCGAGCGTTAGGCCAGCGTGCTGGAAGGCCTGCGCCGACTCCTCGGGCGTGGGGTAGTGACACCACGCGATGATTGGGGCGTCTGGATCGCTGCTGTCGAAGTGGATCTGAGTGCGGCCACCGTAGAGCCGTGCTAGGTCGAAGCCTGCCATATCGATTACCTCCTGGGGACGGGGAGTAGGGTGTTAGTGTTAGCCGCGTGCGATGCGTGCGGTAGTTGCTGTGGTGCTGGTCTGATCGTCGAAGAACTGGAACGTGGCATCCCAGTACTGGGTTGAGCCCACGTCAGCCATGCCGATGGGGTCACCGACTGTGGCCCAGCCTTCGATCACGACGACAGCGCCGGCAGCGTTCCCGATCTGAAGCAGCAGCCGAGCCTTGGTGCCCGTCTTCTGCCACGACTCGAGGGGTACAGAATCTTTATCTCGGAAGACGACTTGGAGTGTGCTGGCTCGCTCGCGCACGAAGTAGCGCACGCCGTTGCTGCACGCGTCTCTGATCTCCTGGCGTCCGTGGCCCAGGTCGAAGCTGAACGAGTTCAGACACATTTCGGTGGTGCCGAAGTAGGCTGACGCGACAGTGACGCCGATCGGGTTCTTCGCGAGCTGGGTGCCGTCAAGATTGACAGCGTCCGTGACAAGCCACGTCTCACCGTCCCAGTCGACGGCGAACAGTGCGATCTCGCCAAACGTAGCGCTCATTCCGATGTTCAGGACACAGCCTGCGGCCTCGATCAGTTGGTCGTCCTGTAGGAACAGCATGGTGACGCTGCGGTGCCCGGTGTCGTCGGGTGTGGTGACCTCGAAGCCGAAGACCTCGTCACCAGATCCGGGTGCCTGGCTGGCTGCTGGTGTGACAGTGATGTTGTCGGGTGTCGATGCTGTGTCGACCGCTGTAACACGTCGCGCCTCGCCGTTACACATCACGATGTCGTTGACGGAAAAGCCTGAAGCGTCGGCTACGTCCCACTGTGTGGTAGTGCTGCTGCCGCCGCTGATCAGTGTGCCAGCGTAGGAGTCTTGAGAGCCGAAGCAGGCCATCAACTGGCTGAATCGGTCGAGCGTGTAAGTGTCGCCGTTGCCCAACTCTTGTACGAGCCCCATGACCTCGACGTCAGTCGAACCGTTGTTCAAGTTGATGCCCTTCACCGGGCTGGCTTTGTCAAGCCCAAGCCGGTGGAAGTCGCGCTCGAGGTTCTCGGTGGTGGGTGCGATCGTAAAGTTGGACGCGGGCAGTGGTGCCAGCACCCAAATTACATCACCAGACGACATTGACGCGCTGAGCGTGCTGCCCAGGGTAAAGGTTGCGGTGCCGCCTGACTCCGCAAAGTCGGTGATCGCGTGAAGGTCGCCTGCTGCTGCGCCGTCGACGACGTAAAGCTGGCAGCCGTTGAACAAGTCGTCGGGTGCGTTAGCCAGTGCGGCATCGTCACGGCCTGATCCGCTAGTGCTCACAGTCACGGTGGTCCCCGTGCCTGTGGCGGCCTCAAATTTCACGTTCTTGGTGCCCTGGCTGACCTCTGGTGTGAACGCCACCAGGCTTACGGCCTTCGACACGTTGGGAAAACTACTCGTCGTCGTTGCCATCGTCGTCTGACTCCTCGATCTCTACGGCCTCTTCGGGCTCGGGTGTTGGGGTAGGTGCCAGATCATCGGCGAGTGCCGCTGGCTGCGTTGGTGTTGGTGCGGGCTGATCGTTCGGCCCTCGTCTGATCCTGCTCATCGCTGTTACTCCTGGTATCTGAGCTTGAAGCGCCACACCCACAACCGGAGTCGTGGATTGTTCGGCACGTCGACGCGCCGTGGTTCCTCAAAGTCGAACACAAACCCGTAAGTGAGCCCGGTGTAGTGAAGGCTTTCGCGTATTGCTCGCGCTCTGGTGTCGGCTGTGATCGTGCTGGCTGTTTGGTCGTTCGACATGATCGTGCTGACCTCGAGTTCTACCTGGCAGTACCAAGCGTTCGCGTTCAGCGAAAGCTCGGGCCAAGGGTTCCCGACGCTGTCCACCTTCAGCTTATAGTGGCCGTCGATCGACGTCTTCGAGGACGCGGCCAGTGTGAACTCACGCTTGTCGGGGTCTTCAGTCAGTGACAGCCCGTCGAGTCGGGTCTTCACCTCGGTTATAGCCTGTGTGAGACTCACCGGATCAGCTCCCCAGCGCC
>Ga0255772_10000913_pt1 | contig 29063 bp, 29 predicted proteins | sample 071ome_34_FD_179970 | JGI IMG/M metagenome (GOLD analysis project Ga0255772, IMG submission 179970) | Coastal salt marsh microbial communities from the Groves Creek Marsh, Skidaway Island, Georgia - 071411BT metaG (version 2) | ecosystem: Environmental > Aquatic > Marine > Intertidal zone >...
ATATTTGGAGGAGAAAACCTAAAGATCGAAAGTGGGAAAAACCGTAAGGAATCTAAGGAATAGCTTTTCCACCATTTCTGAAAGTTTTAGAGTAAAAAGACTAATTATCTGGATTAATATGTGATAACTTTCTCAAATTGGAAGGTTTTTGTGCTAAATGACGACAAGATGTCGTCTAAACGCATGTGTAACTGATCGTAACTGGTTAGTATAAAACCTCTCAAATTTGAAAGATTCAATAAGAAGGTTTCCACCGGATTGTGAGGAACCCCAATGCTAGCAAAGGTGAATGCAGTGAAAAACAATAATAACAAGCTGATCAGACTTGTCTCAGTTTTTGCTCTGGCTCTATTAGGCTCGGGCTGTAATCTAATTTATAAAACCACCGGCGATACCATGGCGGGTTACAGTGCTGATCACGCTGTGCCGTTTATTATGTCCCTTGATGATACCGATATGGGGTGTGCTTCAGGTGAAGCCATGACGCCTTTATTGATGTCGTTCAGCCGAGTGACTAATCCGGCACACAACGTTGGTGTTTTGATGTATGCCTCTGCTGCTTCATGTGCGGAGCAGAAAGCATGGGATGAAGAGTTACGTTATCTTCGAGCTTTAAAAGCAGGTAACGCTGCGGAAGCTGAAGATGCTCGTGAAACTCAAAAACGTTATTTTGCTCTGGCAGCTCAGCGTCAGTATAAAGCTTATCGCCACATGGAGTCTTACTTCGAAGTGAATGTCGGCGAGGAGTGTGGTGATGTAGATGATCGTGAAGACCAATTAGTCTGGTTAGTAGGTAATCTAGCTGGTTTGCAGTCTTTGAACAGCCAGATGTCTTCTCTATCTGATCAAGGTATTCCATTAAACCTTGCATCAAAAGTGGGTCGCGCAGCAGAGTGCCTAGACGATGCTGATTGGTGGGGTGTTCCTTCCGCAATGCGTGCAGTTGTTTGGACAATGGTTCCTGGCACTATGCCAAAAGGACAAGATGCATGGGCGCGCCTTTCTCTTGCTTCCAAACAGGGTGAAAATGTTGGTGTACGTCTAGCTCATGTGTTCGAAGCTTTAGCCGCAGCTAATGCGAATAATACTGAATTACTTAAGAATGTAATTCGCTCTCATGCAGAATCATTGAAGTCGATGCCAGTGCGTAAAGATGCGGCGATGCTTGATCGTATTGCGACACTGAATATTCGTGCTATTTCAGATCGTATGTGGACTGAGCATACAGGTCACAGAACACCCGCGGGTAAACTTGGTAAGTTCCCTGATGATGTTGTGAAAGTAGAAACACTGGATTTGGATGACCTGCTTTAATCTCTAAAGCAGTCATCAATAACAATAAAAAATCAGCTTAATAATAAGAAAGCTAAATAAATAATAATAAAGAGATAATCTTCGAAAAGAGGCAATCGGGTATGTCGTTCAAAAAATTCCTAGCTGCAGGTTTTGCTGCCAGCTTAATGATGGGTACTGCTCAAGCAGCAGAAAAGAAATCTTTCTGTGTATTTGATCCAGTAGGTGCTAGTGGTCCTTTATTTAACCTAATGAAAGAGTCCAAACTGGGTGTAGATCTGGTGCTACGTGCTTACACCGATGAAAAAATCGCAGCGGAAGAGTTTAAAGCTGGTCAGTGTGACAGTGTTCTTCTAACGGGTACACGCGCTCGTGAATTTAATAATTTCACTGGTACGCTTGAAGCAATGGGTGCAATCACATCCAACGATCAGTTGCGTTTGATTCTACAAACTTTGCACTCTCCAAAAGGTGCCAAGTTCATGAAAGAGGGTAACTACGAAGTTGCTGGTGTTCTTCCAGCAGGTGCTATTTACCTTTACATGAGAGACAAGTCTGTAAAAGACGTTGAAGATCTTCAAGGTAAGAAAATCGCTACTCAAGACTATGATCCAGCTGCATTGACCATGGTTCGTCACGTTGGTGGCTCAGTTGTTCCAGCAACTACTTCAACGTTTGCTGGTAAGTTTAACAACGGCAGTGTAGATATTGCTTATGCTCCAGCAGTTGCATACACCCCACTTGAGCTTTACAAAGGTCTTGGTACTGAAGGTGGTGTATTTAACTACAAGATTGCTCAGATGAACTTCCAGATCCTGATTCATACCGACAAAATGCCAGAAGGCTTTGGTCAGGCTTCTCGCGAATTCTCTATGGGCCGTTTTGATGAAGCGTTTGAAATCATCAAAACTGCAGAAGCAGAGATTAAACCAGACTACTGGGTTGAGCCTCTATCAAAAGATCACGAAACGGGTTATGACAATATGTTGCGTGATGTTCGTTTGAAGCTTCGTGATGACGGTGTCTACCACGCAAAAGCTTTGAAATTGATGTTTAAGGTTCGCTGTAAAGAAGATGCATCTCGTCCAGAGTGTGCTGAGCGTTTGGAATAATTGAGCCTTTAGAAGTGCCCGGATAGGGCGCTTCAAAATATAGAAATTAGCTGTAGGCCCGGTGATGGATCCCGGGCTTTATAATAAAAGAGGGTTTGAATATGTCTTCTGGTGGCTTTGCCAATCGTACTTGGCAGGAGTGGTTGTCATCACTTCCCGCATTATTTCTTCTTCTGGGCGTTATTGCCTATACCACAAGTGCTGATATCCATGCTCAATTATTAAAGTTAGGGCAGAGTACTTGGGAAAGTTACTTCGATCTACGAAATGAGCCTACAGCTCCAACCTGTAACCCTGCAATGGATATCGATTCTGAATTGAGTCGTTTGATTGCAGAACAGGAAGCCGAGGCAGCTGAAGATGAGTTTGGCTTGTTTGATGATGAGCCTGTCGATACTGAGGCAATGCGTTCATCTCTTGAGAACTCGAAAGCACTATGCCTGGAAAAATTTGCAACCTATGAATCCATTCAAGATCAGATAACAACGGGTGTTGTTATCTATCGTTCTATTGAAGGCTTTATTGCTGATATCGTTGCTTTCGGTCTTGAAGCTCAGAAATTTATTTTGGCATTTCTCGTACTGATTTGTGCTGCAACAGCAACATTATCTCGTCATCAGATTGCAATGAGACCTATGGAGTCTGAGTTTGATCATCGTTGGTCATCTTTGTTGCAGTTCATCGCAAACGGCATGTTGTTTTACTCGTCCATTGAGTTCTGGAAACTTTCTTACGTCGGTAAAGAGTCTATTGATGCAGCCAGAGAGGGTATTCATGCCTCTTGGGTAGCAGGTTTCGGTTTACTAGCGCTTTGTAGTTTATATCAACTGTTTAATATCCCTAAGGATGCTAAGAAAGGCGGTGGTTTAGGTCATGCCATGCTTTCTGTGCCTCTTTATACTCAGATGTGTCTTATCTCCGGGACATACTTCATGCTTCAAGGTCATACATCGGGCATCGGTGTATATCTTGATAAGATGATGGACTTCTCTGATATGTTCCTGAATCTTGGTCTTTATGTTTGGACCGGTATGATGTTGAAAGAAACTCGATTGGCACCTCTAGTGTTCAATGTGTTTCGACCGTTCAGAATGCCAGTTGAGTTGCTAGCTTTTGTTGCTGTTTTCGTCGCTGCTGTACCGACTGCATATACAGGTGCGTCAGGTATTTTCGTTATCGCGGTAGGTGCGGTAATTTATCAGGAATTGAGAAGGGCTGGTGCTCGTCGTCAACTTGCATTGGCGACCACGGCAATGTCAGGAAGCATGGGTGTTGTTCTTCGTCCTTGTTTATTGGTTGTGATCATTGCTTACTTGAACAGAGATGTAACGACTGACGATTTGTTTGGTGCTGGTGTTAAAGTTTTCTTGCTGACAGCAGTAATGTTCTTGGCGTTTGTTTGGTTTACTCGTGATAAAGCGGTAAAGAGTAATCCTGCTCCGTTCTCTGAAGCTCTTCCTCAGGCTCTTAAGGCGCTTATCCCTATTCTTCCATATGCATTGATTGTATGTGCTGTAGTCTTGTTCTATAACGTTGTGTTGAATACAAGCTTGAATGAGTTCTCTGCTCCGAGAATTCTGCCTGTGATGATCCTAGGATTCTTGGTGTATGAACACTTCACTCGTAAGCGTGTTACTGCTGAGCAATTGGCTGCACAGAGTGCAGATGGTAAAGAAACTACTGAGAGTGAATATCATGGAATAGAGCACGCGACTCGTACTTCTATCAATGAAACGACTGCGCACATTGGTGCTTTACTACTTCTAATGGGCCTTTCGGTGAGCATTGGTGGTGTACTAGAGCGTTCTGGGGTTATGGAAATGTTCCCTACTGCCTTTGATAGTCAATTTGCTGCGATGACTGCATTAGTTATCTTATTAGTGTTTGTAGGTATGGTAATGGATCCGTATGGGGCCGTTATTCTAGTAAACGCTACGATTGCTGTAATCGCGTTTGAAAGCGGCATTGAGCCTCTGCATTTCTGGATGGTATGTTTGGTTGCCTTTGAATTAGGTTATCTCAGCCCGCCTGTTGCTTTGAATCACTTATTGACAAGGCAAGTGGTAGGTGAGGAAGAAGTTGATAAGGCTCGCAACGAAGGGACTACGTTCTGGAGACGACATGAGAAGATCTTGTTGCCGCTTGCTGCAATGGGTGCTTCATTGATAATCGTAGCTTACGTACCGCTCTGGTTTGATATCTTCTAAAATCAAACCTTATCAAAATAAAAAAGGTTTCATATTGAACCCTCAGGCTGCTGACAAAGTTCAGCAGTTCAAAAACGCCCAAATTTAGATTCAAAAAGTGTTCAAATAGGGCCATTTCTTAAATCTTTTAATGTTTTTGGAATGCTTTTTCTTAGTCAGAATGGCAATCATAAAAAACATGGGGGTTTATCAACACTCTGAAGGGTTCAATATGAACCCTTTTTTATTGTTTGCTTTCTATGAATATGAGGTTATGACGCCCTCAAAATTACGCTTCAGCTTCAGCAGACTTTAAGATAGAAAACAATTCGTCCTTTAAATTTAGACGTGTTTTCTTTAGTCCTTCAAGGTAAGTGTCGGACGTATTCTCAACGCCTTCTTCAATTCTGTGAATTTCTTTATCTACTTTGTGGTAGTCGTTAAACAAACCCTGAAAACGACGGTCAGACATTTTTAGATCATGGATTTGTTCTTTGAATTCAGGTAATTCATTTACCAAACTGTGATTTTCAATCATTCCCTACTTTCCTCTGATTTGATTGTTTGTTAATTCCTACAATCATTTTCAGGGTTATGGAAAATAGGGTATTGATTGGGATCAAACTTAGGTGTCTGAAAGAATTATTTATGCTGGATCTTAGGAGTGATATCAAATTTGTGCGTTTTTAATTGTTTTACTGCATCCGTGAATAGCTCATTGTATTCCTCGACCAGTGCTGCCATTTCTTTTTCAAACTTGAACTTTTCTTTCTTGCTAAGAGCTTTCCAGTTTTCGTGAGTCGGAATGTGCCCAACTTTCTCATAAAGCACATCTAAAACGACATAAGGTTCTTTCTCTTGTTTAGAAACCGGAAGGTTATCGAGTAAGACTTTTAAACGTATAGAGGCCTCTATCATCTCTACTTGTTCGTCTTCGTAGGCATTGGAAATAACGCGAATGCTTTCAATGATTTTGGCATGGCGCTTGTTCACGTCATCGAGAATTTCTTTCTCTTTTTGTCTCACTTGTTGAGTTAACTTCCAGGCCCAAACCGAAAGTCCAGCAATGATGATGAAGGCTAGGATAAGGAGGATTATGTGAAGTGTTGTCATGAGTTAGACACCTTAACTTTTTTAATAACTTGGTTGACCATGAAAGACGCAATGATGGCGGTTATGAAGTACCCGGCAGTAATGCCTATCAGTAGGCCTTCAAATCCATACATGTAGCCGCCAACTGCTGCGAAAGGCACCATGATTAGGAGTAATCGAATGATGCTTACAATAAGAGCCTTCTTCGGTTCTGAAAGAGCGTTTAATGAGGAAGAAGACAAAATAACAATGCCCATAACACCATGACCCAGAGGCATGATGTAAAGAACCATCACAATAAGTTCGTGAACTTCAGGTGAATCACTGAATATGGTTGCGATGGAATCAGATAGCGCGATAAGTACCAGATAGATCGCGAATTGCCAAAGCATAGAAAACTGACGGGTTAACCGAATGGCTGTTTGCACTCGTTGGATTTGTTTCGCTCCAAAGTTCTGGCTAATGAAAGGGGGGAGTGTCATAGATAATGCCAGGATCATTAGAATCGCTAAGGACTCAATACGGCTGCCTACACCAAAAGCTGCTACCGCGGTCTCACCGTATTTGGCGATCATGGCGACAATGATGCTTGTAGCAATAGGCGTTAGCATGTTGGAGGCTGCGGCGGGTAGGCCAATACTTAATATCTTTCTGGAATGTGTTATAAATTGCTTGGACGAAGGGCGCTCGGAAAGCCATTGTTCATTTTTAAGAATATATACCAGACATATAACGCAACTGATTAACCACGCAAGTAATGAAGCGATAGCTGCCCCTTGAAGGCCTAAGCCATCCAGTGGGCCGAATCCAAAGATGAATAGCGGATCAAGCAGAATGTTCAAAATAGCACTCAGGGCCATAATACTGGCCGGAAATTTTGTATTTCCAGCTGCTCGCTGAAGGCTATTGATGGTCATGATTAAGGCATAAAAAGGGGCTGCAATGTACCAAACGCTGATGTACTCAAGAATCAGCTCGATCATTTCGTCATTGGCGCCTAAGAGCATAAAAATCGGACGACTAAGTAAGTAACCTATCAGGCTTGCAACGCTTAGGATGATTAGGTTGAGAAGGATAGCCGAGATATGGACGTGTTCTTTCTGGTCGCAACCTCGACCTAGCATTTGTGCTACGTAGGCGGAAACACCAATACCGAGACCAATTGAAATGCTGATAAAGGTAAAGGTTACCGGAAAGCTGAAGCTCAGAGCCGCTAGCTCTTTAACGCCTATCTGGCCTATGAAGTATGAGTCGGCCAAATGAAACAACATCAAACTGATTAGTCCTAATGTCATCGGCAAGGTCTGCTTGGCCAGCGTTTGAGCAATATTACCTTCGAGCAAATTGGTTGTTTTGGCCATGTGAGATGCTTTGTATCTAGGGCGGTTAATAAGGGGGAGTATGCTATCACATATTCTACATTTTATGATTAGACTATCGGGTAGCTAGTTCCCTTAATAAATTGACATATTTCCTTTGTTAAAGTGTCAACTAATGATGATTTATTTACGGCTCTTGAATAGAATATCCGTGATTAATAATTTAGCCTGGAGGGCTATCAATGATAATAAGTGGAATTAAAGGCGCATGGAGAATCGCGCAAACAACTTCCGTTCTAGCCAGGAATGGATTTGATTGGTTAAGGGGAGACAGACCTCCGACACCTAAGTTGTTGAGAGAGACCTTTGAGGATTTAGGTGCCACTTATATCAAACTAGGGCAGTTTATCGCCAGCTCTCCAACACTATTTCCCGAAGAGTATGTCGAAGAGTTTCAGGCGTGTCTTGATCGAACTGAGCCTCTACCTTATTCCTACATTGAGTCAGTCTTACAGAAAGAACTTAGGCAGCCATTGGATCAGGTCTTTTCCAGTATCGACCCTAATGCGTTAGCTTCTGCTTCGATAGCTCAGGTTCATGCTGCCCGTCTAGTAACGGGTGAAGATGTGGTGATCAAGGTTCAAAAACCAGGTGTTGAGCATGTAATTCATACCGACCTGAACTTTATTCACTTGGCGATGAAGATCATGGAAACCATCACGCCTCATCTTGAAATGGCGTCGTTGGCAGATATTGTCGGCGAGATACAGAAATCCATGCTGGATGAATGCGACTTCTTGAAAGAGGCGCAGAATCTAGAAGCTTTCCAGCGTTTCTTGACCAATACCCAAAATGACTTGGTGGTGGTTCCTAAGGTTTATCATCAAGCGACCAGTCGTCGTGTACTTACCATGGAACGTTTATATGGCGTTTCTATGACTGATCTGGATGCTATTAAGCGTTACAGTGATAATCCAGAATTAACTTTACGAATTGCCATGAATACCTGGTTTGCCAGTTTGCATCAGTGTGAAATTTTCCACGCAGATGTGCATGCCGGAAATCTTATGGTGTTGGAAGATGGACGTGTAGGTTTCATTGATTTTGGTATTGTAGGGCGTTTGACTCCAGGGACTTGGGATGCTCTGAATGACTTTGGAGAAGCCTTGATTGCTGGTGACTACGAAACTATGGCTAACGCTATGGTGGTCGTTGGAATCACAAAGCATAAAGTTGATACAGAGAAGCTTTCTAAAGATTTGGAGCGCTTCATCAAGCGTGTGGATGGGCTTCAATCGGTAAGTTATCTCGATATTACGGAAACTGAAAATGACATTAACAAACTGATGACGGAGTTTGTGAAAATGGCCAAGCGCCATGGCATTCAATTCCCACGTCAGTTCGGTTTGTTAATCAAACAGTTGTTGTACTTCGATCGTTATCGACATGTGATGGCCATTGATTTGGTGGCTGAAGATTACATGTCATTTCTTAACTAAGCGTAATAAGTGAACTGAGTTTATGGCTGTAGTACAGATAAAACGGATCTTTGGGTTACTGATTGCAGCCATTGCTTGTTTGAGTTTGTATGCGTGTTACTCGCATAACACAACCGCTGCTTCCAATCTGCCTGCTCACCATCTACCTGATGGAACCTTTCAAAACCTTTATCTAGAGAACAGTAAAAAATCGCTTTTCCGTTTTCTATGGGCTAAATACACATCGGATTGGTCTGATTGGGAAGGGCATGAAGTTAAAGTTCAGCCTGTAGATCTGAATCCTGATTTGCTTTATCAGGAATATTACAATCAGCCCAGAATCAGCTGGATAGGCCATTCCTCTGTACTGATTCAATATCAGGATAAAACGGTTCTTACCGATCCCTTATTTTCTGATCGAGCATCGCCAATTTCATTTGCTGGCCCCAAACGTGTCTTTGGCTCTGCTGTGCAGCTTAATGAGTTACCCGCTCTGGATTACATTGTGATATCTCACAATCATTATGATCATTTGGATTTGCCAACGGTTAAGCAGATTCCTGAATCAACCACATGGGTTGTTCCTTTAAAGTTAAAAGCTTGGTTTAAAGATCAGGGAGTAACCAATGTCATCGAACTGGATTGGTGGCAAGCTCATCAAGACGATCAATTAACCCTTAGATTAACCCCGGCTCAGCATTGGTCTAAGCGAACACCTTGGGATACCAATGAGACGCTATGGGGATCCTGGCAAATTCAGATCGGGGATTTTAACAGCTGGTTTGGTGGCGATACCGGATATAACGCCATTCAGTTTAAAGAAATTGGTGAAAAGCTCGGGCCATTTGATTTTGCCATGATTCCTATCGGCGCTTATGAACCTCGATGGTTTATGAAGAATATGCATGTGAACCCGTCTGAAGCAGTGGAGATTCACAAAGATATTAAATCCGCCTACTCGATGGGGATTCACTGGAATACTATTCAATTGACCGCTGAACAGATTGATGCCCCTAAAAAAGAATTATCCCAATTGATGGATGAACAGCCAAATCTAAAACCGTTCGATGCTGTTCCGATTGGTTCAAGCTTTTTGGTTGAATATAAATCGCTGTAAATCATTGAAAAAACGCTTATTACTCTTGACCTGACAAGGTACATCCCCCATAATTCGCGACCGTTGTGGTGGCCTCCATTGGTCCCCTCGCAACAATAAGCCGTGAACCTGGTCAGGCCCGGAAGGGAGCAGCCACAGCGGTTGACTTGTGTGCCGAGGGTGTGCTGGTGGAGGTCGCCTCCATCTCTTTCTTTGAATTCTTTTTTCTTCTCCTTTTACTTCAAAACCTATTAAGACTTTTCCCTGTTCTAGTGGAATTAATTCCTGTTTATTTTGGTTTTTTTAGCCGGTATTTAGATGTATCAATCTATGTCTCAAAATCGGGACGTTCAATTCGAGTTATTTCTCTTTGATTAAGAGGACGAAGCCGCTTTTTAGGATTATTTTTAAAGAGTGATGACTTTTTTGAAGATATTGATCATGGCTCAAACTCAGTCCCTTCGATGTAAAAATACCTATGCGAAAGATTTGCTCACAAATGCGCTGCTATTTCTTTGTTGCTGGCTAACAGCAGTTCTAGATTTCGACACCTTGATGTACCTCCCTCTGATGACGTTAATTAGCCACTATTATCTAACCAGTTCGAATCTAGTGAGAGATAGTTTTACTTTTGGTGTGGTGTTTTCTCTTGGTGTAATGTGCGATTCCTTTCTATATCAAATAGGGGTCTATCACTTCCCGGGCCATGATGCGCCTATGTATCAATATAGCTATCAATTTGTTCATGTAGTTAGTGCCTTAAAGGCGGGTATTACGCCAGAGTGGGTGATTGTGTTGTGGGCTGCGTTTGCTTTGACGGTAACCCGTTCATTGAGTGTTGTTTGTCGGATGGGCAATTTGTCTTTGTTAGTTGTGCCTATGTTGGGTGTCTGCGTTTATTCGTTCACTCGTACTTTGGGTAGCATCGAATTTGCTAATTCAGATCTTGGTATTTTATTTGGTGTTTGGTTTCTCTTGACCTTGCTCTATCGCTCGTTGATTAAAAGCTACGATGGAAAAGACTGAAGAATAGTAGATTTTTGGCGACTAGGGACACTTGAGTTTGGTAGTATTTCTCGTGGCCAATAGAGGGAGCTATATGATGACCATAGAGACTCAAATCGATCAGCTGGATGAAATTCTGTTACCCTATTCGCAAGCAATGAGTGATGATTTTGAAGGCTACAGAAATCACGTGCTTCGAATGCTAAATTTCTGTTTTTATCTTGCCAAACCTTCTGAGGTTGAACGTCAGAAGTTAGTCATTGCCGCGGCTTTTCATGATATTGGTTTGTGGACCAAAGGGACGGTGGATTACATCGATCCTTCAATTGATGAAATGCGTAAGTACATCATCGAGAACGAGTTGATCGAGTGGGATGAAGAGATTGAGTTAATGATCTCAGAACATCACAAGCTCACTCCATTTAACAGTGAACTATTTCCATTAGTTGAAGTGTTTCGAAAAGCCGATCTGGTGGATTTCTCATTGGGAGCTGTGAAACATGGAATTGATGCAGGCTTCGTTAAAGCAGTTAGAGATGCCATTCCGAACGCTGGCTTTCACAAGACGTTGATTCGATTTACCTTTGAACAAGCAAAACAAAATCCGTTCAAACTGTTACCCATGATGAAGTGGTAGCCCTTTCCCGATTACTTTTCAGTTAACCATGGATAAACACGAATGGATTCATCTATAAATACTCTAACAAGTGCCTCCTTGAGAATCGATATTTCATCGTTAGGTGCAGAACTGAAAAGCATTATAGATACTTCAGATCAGGAATATCTCTGGCAGGCAGAGCCTTCTTTCTGGTCGAGAAGAGCCCCGATTTTGTTTCCTATTGTTGGTGCATTGAAAGAGGGTAAGTACTCTTATCAAGGAAAAGAGTATCAACTTAGCCAGCATGGTTTTGCCAGAGATAAGAAATTCAGTGTCTTGTCCTGTTCAGATAAGCAAGTAACCTATCGGCTGACGGAAGATGAGCTGACGCTTAAGAATTATCCTTTCCGATTTATCCTTGATGTTTGCTATCGTTTGGAAGGCAACCGATTAGACATTGAATATCGGGTAGCAAATCCCTCTACTGAATCCTTATGGTTCTCTATTGGTGGGCATCCGGCCTTCAGTTTGAATTGGGGCGTTGAACATAACATTTCGGACTATTATCTGGAATTCTCTGATACCGAAGCGGTTGATGCTGCTTTGATAGAAAATAAGTTGTTAGGTAAACCTTCCTTGTCTGTTTTTAGGGCGGGTCGATATATTGATCTTTCAGATATCTTATTTGATCGTGATGCTTTGATTTTTACAAAGCACCTTTCCCGAAAGGTAACGTTAAAGAATAAGTACTCAACTGCAGCACTCTCTGTATCATTTGATGATTTTCCTCATCTTGGTATATGGTCAAAGCCAAACGCGCCTTTTGTGTGTATCGAACCCTGGCAAGGGCATTTAGATACGATTGATCATAATTCCGAGCTGACAGAAAAAGCAGGAATTGTGTGTTTGCCTCCCAATCAACATTATCAAGCTAGCTACTCTATAGAGATTAATCCTGCCTAATCAAATTTAAGGAATACCTTTGACCAAAATCGCTGTCTTTGCAGACGTTCAAAACATTTACTACACCACCCGTGATAAATATGGCCGTCCTTTTAACTATCGAAAACTCTGGCAGACATTATCCGAGCAAGGGGAGATCGTGGTTGCTAATGCGTATGCCATTGATCGAGGTGATGGAGGGCAAATGCGTTTTCAGTCTGCATTGTCTCAGATGGGGTTTAAAGTGAAATTGAAACCTTATATACAGAGATCCGACGGTTCTGCAAAAGGGGATTGGGATGTGGGGATTGCTATTGATGTAATGGAGACGGCCTCTCAGGTAGATAGGGTCGTTTTGCTGTCTGGTGATGGGGATTTTGATCTGTTGTTAGATAAAATCCGATCGACATATAACGTACATGCAGATGTATATGCTGTGCCAGGATTGACTGCCCAGTCATTAATTCGTGCTGCCAGTTGTTATATTCCTATTGAAGATGACTTATTGATCTAATTAACAATGTTCGTCTGCTGTTTCAAAGTCTGTTCTGGTTAGCTATTCATGTTGTTTATTTCAAATACCGTCACAATTCCTGATCAAGAAATTGATATGACTGCTATTCGCTCGCAAGGGGCAGGCGGGCAAAACGTCAATAAAGTCTCGACGGCTATCCATTTAAGATTCGATATTGCTGCATCCAGCTTGCCTGAATTTTATAAAGAGAGGTTACTGGCTCTTTCTGATTCCAGAATCACTAAAGAAGGCATTGTGGTTATCAAGTCTCAGGAACATAACAGCCAGGAAAAGAACCGCGAAGCGGCATTAGAGCGGTTGAAAAGTTTGATTAAACAAGCTACTCAAGTGCAGAAGAAAAGACGGGCTACCAAGCCGAGTCGATCATCGCAGAAGAAACGTATGGATAAGAAAACGCAGCGAGGTCAGGTTAAATCGCTGCGCGGGAAAGTTAAATACTAGGCGTTCGCCAGTTTGTCTGCAGTTTTACTTTCTGAGGTGTCAGTTGGTGATTGAACCATGACCCCGGTCAGTTTGTTCGTAAGTTTATTTAATAAAACGCCATACATAGGTACGAACATTACCAAGCTAATGATCATTTTGAAGGCGTAATCAACCAGCGCAATTTCTACCCAGTTTGCCGCCATAAATGGATCGCTGCTTTGATAGAACGCCACACTAAAGAACACCAAAGTATCCAGGGCATTACCAATAAGGGTCGAGGTTGCAGGTGCGATCCACCAAGCCTTAGCTTGTCTTAGGCGATTAAAGACCGTGATGTCCATTGCCTGGCCGAGAATGTAGGCCGTGAAACTGGCAAGAGCGATACGCGCTACAAAGGTGTCAAACTGAGCAAGCTTTTCAAAGCCTTGAAATTCGCCCTGATAAAAGAGCACAGAGGCTACATAAGAAATCAGTAGGGCTGGCATCATTACCAGAAAGATAATTTTCCTGGCCATGGCTGCGCCAAACAGACGAACCGTTAAGTCGGTGGCTAAAAACACAAACGGAAAGGTGAATGCACCCCAGGTGGTGTGAAAACCAAAAACAGTAAAGGGCAGTTGAACCAGATAGTTACTGGAAGCCAGGATGAGGATGTGAAAACTTGCTAGAAGAAGCAGTACTTGTTTCAGTTGGGCAGCAGTAAACGGACTTTTTGAAATTGAAGATAGCATTATCTTTTCCTTTTTTTTCAGTGTCAGGGGTGAGGGAACCCTGAATCGGCGCGCATTATCAGCAATGCGGCCGAAAGAGTAAAGTTAAAAGTTGATTTTTTAGTCAGTTATTTGGTCTTCTTTCTTAACGTGAGCTGCATAAGCAACGGTAAAAGCACCTTCCTGAAACTTTTTCAATCCAGTGTCAGAAAACGGGATAGGCATAGGGGTAGCTGAAATAGCGGCTTTCATTTGAGCAGGAGAGAGCACTTCTACATCCAGATCTTTGATTAACTGAATGGTTGCTTCTAACTTAAAGCTGATGGCGCCACCGGCAAACTTGCCTTTTTGCATACGTTCTTTAATGGCTACTTTATCGACCTTGTAATCACCCATTAACTGGATGAAGTCTGCCTGGAACTTTAATAGATCTTCGCGGGTATGGTTTTTCTTAAGCTCTAGCTTACGAACTCGACAATCTGGCAAATGAAATTGCTGTTTGTCTAAATGAAGTAAACAGATAACAGCGTCATTAGCTGATAATTCTACACCGCAGATTCTCATGATTTATGCCTTCCAGAAAGAGTGATGGGATCTGGAAGGCATAATAGTGAATTCTCACTGAAAGGGAAGTTTTATTGAGCTGAGTTTAGTCGCTTCCAAATGAAATGGTCGATTGCAGCTTTGCCTGGTCCCCAGAAGAACACAGTCAGGATGGCAACACCCCACATAATATGGTCTTTTTCACCTGCAGCGCTGATGTCAGGATAAGAAATCATTGCAACGTAATTAAGAATGAACAAAGCAACAATATTTAGCCGAGTGAGCAGACCAAGAACGAGTAATACTGGGATAGCCAATTCAGCTGCTGTGGCAAGATAGGCTGCGATGTCGAAAGGAATCAGTGGAACAGCGTATTCATATTCAAATAGCATTAGGGTCGTGTCCCAGCTTTGAATCTTGGTCAGACCTGACATGAAAAAGACTTTAGCTAACCAAAGCCTTAGAACTAACAAGAACACTGATTGAAGCGCTTCGATCCATCCTAGAAGTGTGTTTCCAAGATCTACTAACTTATTCATTTTTCGTTCCTTTTGTGCCTGTGTGTTATACGGGTAAACCGCATTTTTTATTTAGAAAAAGATTATTCAGCCAAATTAAATCCGGCGATCAGCCCAACTTCGATGCATCGTGGAAGTATGGTATTTATTGACTCTTCTAATGCGAGCTGAGCAACCGTTCCAAACGGTTGTTTCTGGCTAAGGGCTGTTAAAAATTGAAATTCACTGTCGGTTAAAACGTCTATTCGCATGCCGTAAGCAGGACAACGCCAAACCACTAACTTCACTTCACCTTCATCAAGGTTTACTTGGGGTTCACCCTCAAAGTCGTCTTGGTTTACTTCCCAAATCTTTTGAACGGGGTATGGTGAAACCATCAGGTGCGCCGATGGTGATAAACAGAATTGTATGAGTGCTTGTTGATCTTCCCGAAGATTGCCCAGTTCAGGAATGGAGTAAGCTATGCTCTTGTTTGTATTGGCTTCTTCTGCATTAAACGCCTTGTGCCAATACCATTCCAATTGAGCTACATAGGGTAAATAAATAAGCTCTTGAGCTGGTTTGAAATTGGTTATGTACTGAGGAAGGTGCTCGCCATAGTTTCCTAGATCGGGAGAGCCTGAAGGGTATTGTTTCAGGTAGCCTGCAACCATATGGGTAAAGAACGTTTCGCCAACCAGTTTGACGCAAACGGGGTAAATAGCTGCCAGCGCATCAGTAATGCCTCCGAGAATACTGTTTCGATAAATATCAATTCGGTCTTCTGGATTCAAAGGCGATTCAGAGTTTGTAATCTTTTCACTCAGAACCTGAATGTTGTTCTTGTCTTTAGGATTGAAAATACTTTCGTAAAACGCGTTTTGTATTTCTTTTAAACTCAGCTTTTTTGTTGTGTTATCCGGGGTATCTTTATCCATTGATTTATTCATCAGGCGACCTCTTTAACTCGGTCGAGTTCAGCCTCTGCTTTTTGGGCTTCTGCTATTAGTGTCTGAAAACTCGGTACATCCGTATCCCATTCAATAAGCGTCGGAATAGCGCCAAACTGTTCTAGAGCAGCTCGATAAAGGGCCCAAACGGGCGGGTGAATCTCATAGCCATGGGTATCAAATAGATAATGTTCTTTTTGTTCATAACCCGCTAAATGAATTTCTTTCACTTTGCTGGCAGGTATTTGAGACAGGTAATGATATGGATCGAAATTGTGGTTTTGAGCGCTGACATAAATATTGTTGATGTCCAGTAGTAAATCACAGTCGGTTTTTTTGACTACGTTCTGGATAAACGCCCATTCACTCATTTCGTCGTCGTTGAAGGTTAGGTATGAGGAGGGATTTTCTATTAATAATGTTCGTCCCAGAAACTCCTGGGCCTGGTCGATGTTATTGCACAAAACAGTAAGCGCTTCTTCCGTATAAGGTAGAGGAAGAAGATCGTGCGTATATTTTCCATCCACTGATACCCATGCAATGTGATCGGAAACATAAGTAGGTTGGAGGCGATCAATCAGTTGCTTCAAGCGAGCGAGGTAATCCATGTTTAGTGGATCGGTTGAACCCAGAGACATTCCAACGCCGTGAAGAGTAACAGGATAGTTTTCTCTTATTTGCTCGGCTTTCAGTATCGGTAATCCTCCATCTGCCATGTAGTTATCACTGAGTAATTCAAACCAGGGTACATTGGGCTTGGTGTCAAAAATTTCTTGATAGTGACTGGATCGTAATCCAAGACCTGCACCGGAAATGGAAGGTATTTTTGAATTAACTGAGTGTTTGGGAGTATTGGACATGAATCAGTAGGGTATGAATTAATTGGAAGTGATGAACATCGCTTGAGATATTATGTTCTGTTAATGCGAGTTTTTTGGAATTTTTAATGACGGCTGAATGGAAGAGCTTCCGACGGAAACTCTCCAGAAAAGTTAATTACTTAACTTTACCACCAGTAATCTTATTACAAGTACCTTCAGGTACGTAGATCCACTCTTCAGGATCGTTGTCTGTCGCTGCTTGGCCTGCACAGCTATGCTTGCTTGTACCACAGTCGTTCATGCCAGCTTTTACAACGCCCTGACATTTTTCGAAGCCTGGTTTACCGGCCATAGCTGTGCCTGAAGCTGCAGCCATACCTAATGCAAGTGCGCCTGCGATTGCTGTGTTCATTAGTGCTTTAGTATCTTTCATGTGTGCTCCTTCAATTTAGAAAGCATGTAATGTTTATGGCTAATAGTTGGTATAGCCGGGGGAAATAATGATTCCTATGACTCTAAACGATCGATTTGTCTTTTTGATTGCACTCCGTTTTTAAAAAATTATGCAACTCAAGAAAGCAAACCATGGAATTCGGCTATTTATACCAAGATTGCTGTTTATGCAAAGAGTACTATAGCCTATCTTTCGGAAGGGGTTGATTTATTTGAGGATTATCCAGAGGTTCCCAAGCTTGGCAGCTGTATGGTATACAACTACCAAGCGTGAGAGGTTAACAAAGTGATCGTAGTTAGCCGTCAATTATGCCATTGCAATCGTTATCTAAATCGTCAGATCTGCGTCTGCCTTTTTCATTAAAGCCCGGATAGATATTGGCATTGTTGTCGTCACAATCTCCCTCTTCATAACAGACCCCATCACCATCGGCATCAGTACATTCTGACGGTGGTTCTGTTGGTGGTTCTGTAGGCGGTTCAGTGGCTGTCCAGGTCAATGCCATATCGGCTTGTATCAACCCATGTCCATAAGATTTATCAAACCCTGAATTTCCAAGATCAAGCGCAGTAGATTGCAGTGCGCTCCTGACATCGTCTGGTTGAGTTGCTGTACCCGCAGAGATTAATAGAGCGGCTACGCCAGCTGCATGAGGCGAGGCCATAGAGGTTCCCTGAAAAAACCAGTAGCTGAAACCGGAACTGTCAAAGGTTTCTTGCAGAACACCATCAGCATATCCATCAGAGTTTCGATCGGCTCCGGTGTCTCCGCCGGGCGCCATAATATCCAGACCGTTTCCGAAGTTTGAGTAACGGGTTTTCTGATTGCGATAATCTGTCGCACCTACCGCAATTACCGTTGGGTAAATGGCCGGGTAGCTTACGTTTCTCCGATAGCCATCATTGCCTGCTGCGGCGATTACAGTAACGCCCTGATTGTAGGCGTAATCGAGGGCTGGATCTACCACGCTGTCATTGGTTATACGATAATTAGCGGCAACGCCTAAGCTCATATTGATGACATGGGCACCGTTATCAGCAGCCCAACGAATGCCTTCAGCGATATCAATAAAACTGCCGCTACCGGAGTCATCCAACACTTTGACAGCCATAATGCAGCTTTCAGGAGCAACACCAGCAACGCCAACACCGTTATCCGTGGTCTGGGCAACTGTGCCTGCTACATGAGTGCCGTGACCATCACCATCGGTTGGATCTGCATCGTTGTTAACTATGTCCTGGCCGGATACCAGGCAGGTGACGCTGTCTTCACCCGCTGCGTTGAACCCGGTATCCAGAACCGCAACCGTTGCCCCTGCACCTTTGGTGACGGCATGAGCTTGAGTTAGGTTAATTGAATCGAAGTGCCATTGAAAACCTGAAATAGGATCGTTACTGGTAAAGAACTTGGAGGCTTTGAGGTTGAGTGCGGCCTGTTTGCCTTTGGATTTCAAATGATTAACGCGGGCTTGCTCTTGTCCGGGTTGAACCGATATTAGGCTCATATCAGACAATGGATAGTAACGAGTGACGTTCAAGGAGGGATGTTCATCAGGGGAGCCTGATACCAGAATTTCTCCTTTTACAAATTCAGGTGGTTCAGCAAACAGAACCGTTGAAATAAGGCAGAAGGGCACTGCTATTAAACGCGTTCGCAGGCTTTTGTTGTAGTGTTTGGTGTCCATTGATGAAATCCCCCTTTAATTTATTTGTTACAAACTCTTACATTAATTTTAGGTGTGTTATTTCAGGCCGTTAGTTTGAATTCTTATCAAAGAGAAGATCGATAGAACGCTTGTTTACAAGTCTTTAGAGGATGGTCGGTGAGCTGGTATAACTTGAGCTGGCATAACTTGAAATTAAGGTGAGCTTTTAAACCATCTGAAATTTGATTTTTTGAGGCTGTTTTTTGTGATCAACTGGTATCTTGAGAAGGTATTGCAGTCGCCCTGGCTAACCGTACCGATAAGCTCAATGTTGTCTTGATGGAATTTAATCAGAGGACCACCAGAATCCCCCTGGCAGGCCCCTCTCACATTGTCTTTTATTTCTACTCGATTTTTTGATCTCAACTGGGCAGATAAAGGGCCGGTAATTCTTAGCTGCCCTTCGCCTTCGCCCATACCAAAAATATTCGCGGTTTGGCCAAAACCCAATACATAAAGTGCATGGCTTTTCTCCAGCGTATCCTGATTCTGAATATGGATAGTTAAGTAGTTGATCAGGGCGGATATGTTTGAAATGGGTTCTATTTCAATGAGTGCATAATCATTGTGTAGTTGAATGTCGTACAAGAATTTCCAATAGTCATCGTATAATTCCTGTCGTTCGTAGCGTTTATGGAGCCCAATGCGCTTTGGTAAAAACTCAATGGCCTCCGAGGTTACCTTGATATTGAAATCCTTATCATCAAAACAATGGGCAGCTGTGATGATTAAACCGGATTTAATTAATAGACCGCTGCACTTATGTTGAAAATGATTGGTGCCTCTGTGAGCTGCAGGTTCTTTCTGTATCGAAACGATCAGCTCGGCGATTAATCCAATTCTGCCCTGATGTGGGCTTTCTGAACTCAGATCAGAGACAAGTTGACCACCCCGTATGGCATGGCTGGTAGAGGATAGAACCAAGGTGAAGCAGAGAATCCAAAGCTGTTGGAAGAGTGGTTTAGGGAGGAACTGCATACTATCCGCCTTCTACATCTTGACCAGTACGTAATTTGAATTAGAAAGTAATTTGAATCAGCAAGTAACGACTTGAGTATAGAAAGACCGATTGATAGTCGATTGAGTATCAATTTAATTCAGATAAGTGGCGATTGAGAGGACTTCTTATCGCCTTCTTCCTTGTATTGTTAGGGCATTGTTCGGTAGCATTAACGCCTTGATTTTTATTCCAGAGACTTTCCATGAGTTACCACGTTCTAGCTCGACGCTGGCGTCCCCAAACCTTTACCGAAATGGTAGGCCAAGAGCATGTGCTTAAAGCATTAACAAACGCTTTGAGTCATGATCGACTTCATCATGCTTATTTGTTTACGGGAACGCGTGGAGTGGGTAAAACCACGGTCGCACGTATCTTCGCCAAGAGTTTGAACTGTGAGGAGGGTGTTGGCCCGAATCCATGTGGTGTGTGTTCTGCCTGTACTGAAATTGCTGAGGGTCGATTTGTTGATCTGATTGAGGTGGATGCGGCTTCCAGAACCAAAGTTGAAGACACCCGAGAACTTCTTGAAAACGTTCAATATTCACCAAGTCGTGGTCGCTTCAAGGTATACATCATCGATGAGGTGCACATGCTCAGTACCAGCAGTTTCAACGCGCTGCTGAAAACTCTGGAAGAGCCACCAGAGCATGTGAAGTTTCTACTGGCAACGACTGATCCTCAGAAATTGCCTGTGACCGTATTGTCACGTTGTTTGCAGTTCAATCTTAAAAACATGTCGCCAGAACGTATTGTTAATCACTTGAAATACGTTTTGGAACAAGAAGACGTGCCTTTTGAAGAGCCTGCTCTTTGGCTTTTGGCAAAATCGGCCGATGGCAGTATGCGTGATGCTTTGAGCTTGACCGATCAGTCCATTGCGTTTGGCAATGAGTCTGTATTAGAGGCCGATGTACGCAATATGCTAGGTACGGTTGATCGTGCCTATGTGCTTCATATACTGGAAGCCTTGGCCAAACAAGATGCTTCGATGGTGTTGGATGAGATTGCCCGAGCTTCCGACCATGCGCCGGATTTCGGTGGGATTCTGGATGAATTAATTGCTGTGCTTCACCGTATTGGTGTGGCGCAGATGGTGCCTGCAGCAATTGATAACAGCCAGGGAGATCAGGAATACATTCTTGGTATGGCTCAATCGATACAGCCTCACGATGTACATCTGTTTTATCAAATTGCTTTGGCATCCCGTAAGGATATGGCCGCAGCGGCTGATCAGCGTGCCGCTTTGGAAATGACGTTGCTACGTATACTGGCTTTCCAAATTAAGCGTCCGGGGCAAAATTTGGCGGTGCCTACATCTGCAATGCCAAATACAACGCCAGTAGCGTCATCCTCTGTGCCTGCTGCAGTGATGAATCCAACTGCCCAGGACCCTCAATCTCAAGTGAGTCAGCAACAAGCGCCTCAGGCAGTTCCAGAATTGCAGCCAAATCCTGTTAATGAACCTTCAGTGGCTGTAAATCAGGCTGAGTCAGTGAGCCAAACTGATCCTGCAAGCCAGAGTGCGCCACCGATTGATGAACCTCCCTTTGATTATGATCAGCCTTCTGCTCCACAGGGGGCAGAAGCAAGTGTAAAAAAGTCACAGGATGATGTAGCGACCCCTTCGTTGGTTTCGGCTGATTCCATTCAGGCCGCACCTGTCCAGAGTGAATCCGTTCAGCCTGAACAAACGGCTTCTGCAGAAGTGCAAGACCAGCCAGCTGTCGCTTCGGAATCTATTTCTAACGCCAGTGAGGGTATTGATGAATCTGTTCTGGAAGATCAAAGCACCCCAGTAGATGCTACAAGTGACTGGCTGTTGATTGAGAGTCGTTTGGATCTTGATCGCTTTACTGCCAATCTGGCTGCCAATATGGTGCCTGTAGAGCGCAATTCGGATAGTTGGCATTTTATTCTTACTCAGGATATGGAAACCTTCCTTAACAATGAGCGGAAGGCGACCTTAGGTCAGGCGCTTTCAAACGTGTTGGGTAAGGAATTGAACGTGACTGTTGAACCCGGTGTTTTGCAGTCAGAGTCCCCAGCAGAATATCGTATTCGTAAAAAAGCCGAGCGTCTTCAGTTGGCGATTAATACCTTTCATGAAGATAATAATGTGGTGTTTTGGAAAACAAGCTTTGGCGGTCAGGTTTTAGAAGATACAATTGAACCTATTGATTGATAGGTAAAGCGAACTGATGGGTTGTATCTACTGAATATGGACCCATAATTAACAACAGTTTCGAAAGTTTATTTAACGAATTAAATAAGGGTAGTGATTATTATGAAAGGTGGTATGGGAAATCTGATGAAGCAAGCTCAAAAAATGCAAGAGCAGCTTCAAAAAGCCCAAGAAGAAATTGCCAATGCTGAAGTAACCGGTGAAGCGGGTGCAGGCATGGTGAAAATGGTGATGAATGGCCGCCACGATGTTAAGTCTGTCACTATTGATCCAAGTTTGATTGCTGACGATGATGATCGTGAAATGATTGAAGATCTAGTTGCGGCTGCAGTGAATGATGCGGTTCGTCGTATTGAGCAAAACAGCCAGGATAAAATGGGTGGTTTGACGTCAGGAATGGGCATGCCTCCTGGCTTTAAAATGCCGTTCTAATCCAGCGTTGTTATTTCGTTAAAAGGCCGGGCTAGTTTAGTCTGGCCTTTGCGCGTTAATAGCGGATTTAATTTTCCAGTATTAACTGTTTGCCATTGTTGTAAGAGAATCTCCGGTTAATGAGTAGCCCTCTGTTAAATTCCCTGATTGATCGCCTTCGTGTACTGCCTTCTGTCGGGCCTAGATCTGCACGTCGAATGGCTTTGCATCTCCTTCAATCCGACAGAAAAGGCGGTTTGAAGTTGGCTCAAGCGCTTTCAGATGCAATGGATAAAATCAACAACTGCAATACTTGTCAGAATTTTACTGAACAGTCGGAATGTTCAATTTGCAGCAATACAGAGCGGAATATTGCGCAGATATGTGTGGTTGAGAATCCGGCGGATGTGGATGTTATGGAATTAGCGGCTGACTATGACGGTCGTTACTTTGTAATGATGGGGCGCCTATCACCTATTGATGGGGTTGGGCCGGTTGAATTGGGTCTGGATAAATTGTTTCAGTTAATCCGCGATAAGCAGGTTAAAGAAGTTATTTTAGCGTTCGGTACGTCGGTTGAAAGTGATGCTACGGCCCACTATATCGCTGATCAGTTAGTAAATGATGATTTGGTTGTGACTCGACTGGCAGCGGGATTACCTTCTGGTGGTGAACTCGAAGCCATTTCTGGCAATACCCTAAAACAGGCTTTTTCTTCACGTCAGTCGTTTAGTATCGAGCCCTAATTCACCATCGAACGAAACTTTCCAGGAAGCACCATGGATCTTAGTTCTCTTGTTTCTCATCCCGTTCATTTTGTCTCTGACAATGAAGAATTACATCGTCTGGTCAATCAGTGGATGAATCTGAAATGGGTGGCTCTGGATACTGAATTTGTTCGTCGTGATACTTATCGTGCAATCCCTGCCTTGATTCAAATATTTGATGGTCAGGACGTCTGGCTGGTTGATCCTAGTTCCTCTCTGGATCTATCGATTATGGCTGACTTAATGACGGCGGATTGCATGAAAGTACTGCACAGTGCAGCTGAAGATGTGGGGGTTTTGTATCAGGCGACGGGCGCTTGGTTGAAAAATATGTGTGATACCCAATTGGCATTAGCTCTTCTGAATCTGGGGCAGACGGTGGGTTATCAAAAGATGATCGCTACTATTCTTGAGGTCGAGATAGGCAAGGATGAAACGCAATCCGATTGGTTAGTTCGACCTTTATCCGAACAGCAGATTCAATACGCCGCAGAAGATGTGATCTATCTTGCTCACGCCTGGGAACATCTTGAAGCCCAGCTTATCGAGAAAGACCGACTGAATTGGCTGATGGAAGACAGCCAACAGCTGGTGGATCGATCCAGAGCGCTTTATGAGATGGAAGGCGATTTGGCATTTCAGCGGGTTAAAGGTACGGGTCGATTAAACAGTCGAGCATTAGCCGTTGTAAGGGCTTTGGCTATTTGGAGAGAGCGTCTGGCGGCAGAAAAGAACATCCCTAAAGGGCGTATTCTAGCTGACGCTCAAATTGTGGAAATAGCATTAAGAAAAGCCACTAATCGGGTAGTGTTGGATCAACTAGCGGTTCCTAAAGGCATTATTCGAAATTACGGTGTGTTAATAGGTGAATTGGTTAAGGGCGCGATGGCGATCGATGATTCCCAGTTGCCAGAACGTTATCAGCTGTTACCGAAAGAAGCTAAAAGTTGGCTGGAAGCAGTATATAAACCGGTAAAGCAGCTCGCAGCAGGTTTAAACCTTGATCCAGCCGTTCTTGCTCGTAAGAAACAGTTCCAATATCTGGTCAATAAAGCATTTCGTTATCAGGAAATCGTCGAGTGGCCAGAAGATATCATTGGTTGGCGTCGTGACTTAATTGAAGAGTCGGTAATGGACAGTTTGAATGTTTTGTTAGCTAAGCAGGCAGAAGAATTATCAGCGAGTTGATCGTCTGTTGATGTGTTTTGCAGAAGGCTCGTGTACAAGAATTACCAAGTTTAATGAGAGAAGTTTTTATGAAAGTGTGTTCCATTTACAAAAGTCCTAAGCGAGATGAGATGTATTTGTACGTCGAAAAGCTGAAAGGTATTAAAGATCTACCTGAGGCTTTACTCGGGGTGTTTGGTAAACCAATACATGTAATGGATATGCCACTTAAACCGGATTCCACGTTGTCACGCGTAGAAGCACCGAAGGTACTCGAAGATATTGAAGAGAAGGGGTATTACCTTCAGATGCCGCCACCGAAGGAAGATTATCTGTTGGATCTCTATGATCCGAATCAAGCAGATTAATGAGTTCTAGCGAGTCGTTGCCAATGTCAGATCTACCTTTCTGGAAAACTGTTCCTCTAAAAGAAATGAGTAAAGAGCAGTGGGAGAGCCTATGTGATCAGTGCGGTCGCTGTTGTCTTCATAAATTAGAAGATGAAGACACAGGTGAGCTCCATTACACCAATGTTGTTTGTCGAATGTATGACATGAAAGCCTGTGAGTGCAGCGATTATAAGAATCGTTTTAAGCACGTAGACTCTTGCTTAAAATTATCACCAGACTTTATCCCTGTTGATTGGTTACCGCAGACGTGTGCTTACAGACTTTTGGAAGAAGGGAAGGATTTACCCGAATGGCATCCGCTTCTTAATGAAACCAAGGGCAAGAATAAGAAGTCGGCGTTGGCAGCTGCTGGCATGTCTCTCAAAGGAAAGATTTTGCCTGAAGACTGGGTTGATGATGAAGCATTAGAAGATCACATCATTGCCTGGGTAAAATAATTCTTGGTTTAAACGGTATAGAAAGTCACAAACTAGGTGAAAAATGGATAACCTCTTTACTCAGATTGCAAACGCAGATTCCTTTACCTCGGGCGCCTGGATGCTCTATTGGTTCAGTGCATTAGGTGTATCTCTTGCCACTTGGATCTTGGTACGCAAGATTGATAACTTAATTGTTAAAGCGTTTCTGATGAGCCTGGTGGTGTTTGTTTGCTTTACCATGGCCAAAGTAGAGTTTGAATCTGGCGTTAGCTTGTGGGTACCTGCTATGCCGTTTTTTGGGGTTGATGTTGCCTTTCAGGGAATGAAATTTTTTGATCAACTGTTGCCGTATCTCGTGATATCAGCTTCTTTTTCTTTGGTAATTTGCTCAATAATTGCAGTGGCTGGTCGAAAGTTATTATCAAGTAGTCGCAAACAAGACACAGCCGAGGCGAAAGAAAGCCAGGAATAGTTTTGGTTTTAAGCGTGTTTTTTGTTACCAAGTGTCTCTTGAACGTGGCTGTAAGCGTTAAAAGTGCTATAACTTATAGCTAAAAATCAATAGATTAACTCAATGAGTTCACCGCTTTAATGGACTGAAACGCATGACTTACCACATCATCATCCTTGTATTTGTAATGCTCTTGGCTGGTATCTTTGCTGGTCTTATAAACTACTACCTATACAGCCAGAATGATCCTGATAAGCAAACCTTGCCTCGTTGTCTGGTTGTGGCTGTTGGTGCTTCCTTCCTTGTCCCGGTCATTCTGGATGCGCTTAACAGCGAAATTATTCTGGAAAGTCAGGGCGATCCTTCCAAAGTCCTTATTTTTACCGGCTTTTGTTTGATTGCTGGTTTGGCCTCTCGTTTCTTTGTTCAGACGGTTTCGGATCGTATTTTGACAGAAGCAAAGTTTGCTAAAGAACGCTCAGAGCATATTCAACACGACCTTAGAGTGATTCAAAAAGAGTTGTTGCCATTGATTGATACTGAAACTGAGCAAGATGTCGAGCCTGAAGACCTTAAAGTGAATATGGACATCGAGGAAGAGTTGGATGTGGCGTCGACCCGAGCATTGAAGATTCTGGGGAGCGGCCGCTTTATTTTCCGTTCAATCCAGGGCTTATGTAGAGAAGCAAGTGTGGATGAGACCTCTATGGGTAAAACGCTAAACGTGCTGGTCAGTAAAAATCTTGCTGGCGCTGTGAGTGGTAAGAAAGGGGTTCGTTGGCATATTACCGAGCGCGGAAGAAATGTGTTGGATTCCATTGCTTAGTGATTCGAAAAACTGGATGAATGTCATGTTTACTGACTTTTATTCTTAAGAAAGACAGCTAATTGCATCTTTTTTATGAAAAACCTTTCCAAAAAACTACGGAAAGGTTTTTTTTTGCCGATAATCTAGAAAGTATTTCTATCTAATTTATAAACGCTGTAGAACATAAGCATTAAATCTGTATTTGGACTTTGTTTGAGAAGACAGTTTTGAAGCATTTGCTTATGGAACGAAAAGGGAGATTACATGCGCTCGATTCATCAATACATTGCAGCAGCGATGTTGGCATTAATCAGTGGTCTGACTGTTGCAGACAACCATACCCTTGAGGAAGGAGCAACCGTTGCTCCTGCTTCGAGTGAGATAGCCTCAGATGCTTCGGCAGGAGCGCCTCCCACAAATAATCCTACTGAACGTGTTGAGCAGGGTGTTGCAGCTGCCACTCAAGCATCCGCGTCTGCGACCAAGCAAAGAACACCTGATATCAGAACCATAATTGATATTTCAGGCAGTATGAAAAAAACGGACCCTAATAACCTGCGTGCACCTGCTATGCGTTTGTTGGTGGATTTGCTGCCTAAAGACAGTAAGTCGGGCGTTTGGACATTCGGTCAGTACGTCAATATGTTGGTTAAGCATCGTGTGATCGATGACGCATGGAAAGAAGAAGCCAAACAAAAGTCGAACGATGTTTCATCCGTTGGCTTGTTCACTAACATCGGTGATGCCGTTAATACCGCGGGTTATGATCTGGATCGATTGAATGCGGATTACGAACCGTTCTTTATTCTTCTAACCGATGGCATGGTGGATGTCGACAAAGACCCGGAAGTGAATAAAAAAGAACAGGAACGGATTCTTAAAGAACTGGTTCCCAAGTTTGCTGACGCCGGTGTGAAACTGCATACCATTGCATTGTCAGATAAAGCCGATCAGGACTTTCTTCAACAACTGTCTTTGAGTACAGGAGGGATGAGCACAGTTGCTGAGAACTCAGATGAGTTGTTAAAAGCCTTTGTTCGTCTATTTGATCAATCCGTACCCAGTGAAGAAGTTCCGCTACAGGATAATAAATTCCTCATTGATTCCAGTATCGAAGAATTTACTGCGCTTATCTTCCGTAAGGAGGGTAGTGAAGCCACTCAATTAATCGCGCCAGACGAGTCAGTAATTACTGCAAATTCAAATGATCCGGATGTTACCTGGCATACCGATGAAAAATACGACCTGATTACAGTTAAACGTCCTTATGAAGGTGAGTGGTCATTGCAAGCGGAATCCGATCCAGACAACCGTGTCACTGTTGTTTCTGATTTGACGTTGCAGTTTGAAGAAATTCCTCCAACCATCTTCTCGGGTGAAGAAATTAATATTCATGCCTGGTTTGATTCTGCGGATGGACAAGTCAAAGAAACTGAATTTCTTTCTTTGCTAGATGGTACGTTGCAACTGACTAATGAAGCCGGGAAGAGCATTCAGAAGGCTCTTGAGATTCAAGCCGAAGGCGAATTTCAGCATGCCTTCTATGACAGGATTCGTAATCTTAGACGTCCTGGGGAGTTTGAGATTAGTGTGCTGGTGGATGGTAAGACCTTTAAACGTCAGCGTTCTCATCGAGTAGAGGTTCTTGAGCCTTTTGCCTATCAGGTGGATTACGATGGTGTGGGTGAAGAATCTGTAGGTTATGTGTCAGCGGTTCCTTTGTTATCCGGCTTGGACCTTGAGAAAACCAAGGTGATTGCTCAGGTTAAAGCGCCTGATGATTCAAGTCTGATTGCATCGGCAGAGATGCAATTGACTCAGGACGGTCAAAAATGGGTTGTTCAGGTGGTACCGACTAAAGGAGAAGGAACTTATCGAGTCAGTCTTGATTTACGTCTTACCCTGGAAACAGGTAAAGAGTTTAAGCTGAAACCTAAACCGTTTGATGTGTTATTGCCGCATTATCCGGAAGGCTTTATTCCTCCTCCACCGAAGCCTAAATTAGACGAAACCATTAAACCGGTGATTGAAGAGCAGAAGATGTCGATGCCGGAGCAGACAACGACCGTTGCTGAACAGATGCCAGAAAAAGAACCTGAGCCTGAAGAGGAAGGTGACAGCATGTTTGTCATCATCATGGCAGCAGTGTTGGCGTTGGTTGCTGGAATTTTAGGATTCCTGGTTTACAAACTGCGTTCTCACAAGAAAGTTCAGGGCGAGATAAAAGACGAAGAAGCCGCTGCTGAAGCTATTGATGATGATATGAAGGACTTTAATGAGCTTGATACCGGAGAGCTGAATGAGTCTGTTGAGGAACCACCGGAACTAAGTGAGCAAGTGGATGCTGTTCGAGAAGAGCTGGAGAAAATGGGTGGTGTTCCTGAAGATGCTGAAAATTCGGGCGTTAATGAAGACTCAGTGCCTGATCTAGACCAGGATGAGTTGGTGTCTGCTTTGGATGAATTGTCTGGCAATGATATGGACCTTGATGCCGATGACATGATGGATGACCCAACTGAAGAATTTACTGAACAATTAGAAGAGGTGGAGTCAGCACCTGAACTCGAAGAAATGTCCATTGAAGAATCTATTGATCAGGAACTGGACGCTTTATTGGAAGAAACCGAAACCGATATTGAAGATATGATGGGCGAAGCAGATGAACTGCTAGAGGCCTCTGAAGAGACGG
>Ga0255772_10000916_pt1 | contig 29044 bp, 31 predicted proteins | sample 071ome_34_FD_179970 | JGI IMG/M metagenome (GOLD analysis project Ga0255772, IMG submission 179970) | Coastal salt marsh microbial communities from the Groves Creek Marsh, Skidaway Island, Georgia - 071411BT metaG (version 2) | ecosystem: Environmental > Aquatic > Marine > Intertidal zone >...
CTGAGGTTGATAGACTGATACAGGCCTCTCGCGCCGAGCGCCTCCGGCGCCGAGCGGGTGGCGAGCTAAGGCGGTACAAATGAGTGTAAAGGACGATATAGCCCTCATTCGGGCGGCGCTCGCCGAGCATAACCAGCGCTGGGACCGGGACCGGGGGCTCATGAGGCGGCTTCGTGCGCTGTACGATACCGAGTTCTGGCGCTCTCATAAGGGTGAGGTTTTCGGCGAACACAGTATTCGGGTGGAGACTTCCGACGCATACTCATACGTGGAAGCATACGTCGCGGCGCTGTTTACTCGGTCGCCGTCGGTGGTGGTGGCACACGATAGCAGCGCCGTCGGCGATCCGGCTATCGCCGGTGCGACGGTTAATAGCTGGCTGCACCGTCAGCGCGCCGAGCTGGAACGGGCAACGCGCCTTGCGCTTATCTATCCCTGGGCCGGTCTGAAGCTGGCAGCTCAAGAGAGTGAGGACCTGGTCAACCGGGTGGCGCTGCGCGCTGTGCCTCCGTGGGAATGTATCGTCGACCTTGACGCCGAGCGTTGGCAAGATGCCCGGTACGTCGGGCATACTTACTATCTGCCCATCGCCGAGGCGCGGCGGCTCTATGGGTCTCGAGACTTCAAGCCAGTGGCTAAATCGTTCTACTTCAATCCGTCGGGGTCGTCGCCGAGTGGGAGCGCGCCGAGGGCCGGCGCCGAGGTGCCGTCGTCGCATCTGTACGTGAAAATTGTCGAGCTGTGGGATCTTGAGTCTGACCGCTTTCTCGCCTGGTCTCCGGATCTCGCCGAGGGTGAGAAGCTGCTCAAGCGTATTGAGATACCCCTCCTCGATTACGATGGACGGCCGTTGCCTACTCTCGTCCCGCTCATGTATGCGACTAAACCGGACCGTCCGCTCGAGGGATACTCGACACTGTCGCGAGTCTATGATCAGTTCGTCGAAAAAAACGTATTCCGGTCCTTCATCGCCAACGCGTGCCGCCGAGACTCTCGCCAGTTCATCGCCCGTAAAGATGCGTTCAACGCCGAGGAGATGGCGAAACTAACCAGCGGAATAGACGGTGCTATCGCCGAAACTGAGTCGACCGATCCCCTCGGCGCGCTGCTGGCGCCGGTGCCTAACCCCTCGCTGTCGGTGGATTTTGACCGATACCTCGCTCAGATTGACGGGGATCTGAACCGTGCCTCGCTCCTGGCGCCGTTCGTCAAGGGTGAAGCTACGCGGGCAACGGCGACGGAGGTAACGGCGTTAGCTCAGTATTCGGCAAGTGAGATCGGCCGGCTTGCTAGGGAGCGTGATGGTGCAATTGAATTTGTGTCGTCGGTGTATATTCGCATGGTTCACTTGCTCGCCGAGGAGGGGGAGCGCGCCGTCGTTGCCGTCGACGGGTCGCCGAGGGTGGTCCGTCCGGAGGATCTCGACGGGCGCTTCCGGTATGCTGCTCTCGATCAGGCGTCGACGCCTCTCTCCTCGGCGCTCAAGCGTCAACAGGTGCTGGCGCTTCTGCCTGCCTTGCAAGCGGTGGGCGTTCCTCTGGATGCCGTCCGGCGCTACATCGTGCGAGAGTTTGACTTGCCGGAGGACTTCGACGCTCCTCCGGAGGCGCCGGTCGGCGGGTCTATCCGCTCGGCGCCGGCCGATGTGGTCGGGTCGCCGTCGGGCCTCACTCCGGCCGAGCTGCTGGCACAACAGTTACAGAGTGAGGTACAGTGATGGCGGCGCGGCGACTCCTGCTTCTACAATCATCCACCATGTTCATGAGGGGCCGTCGTGCCGATTTATGAATACGCTTGCCAGTGTGGGGCGCTCGCCGAGGACCTGTTCCGCATGAATGAGGCGCCGGATACCATCCCCTGTCCGCGCTGCGCCGGTGACCTGGTCCGACTCGTATCGCTACCGGCGCACACTCCTGGCCGGTGGGGTGACAATACCGGCCGATATGGTGTCAATGGATTTTATGACCGGGGCCTCGGCGCGACCTATCACAACACAATGGAGCGTGAGAAGCTGTGTCGAGACCGGGGCCTCATCCCGCTGCAAGATATGGGCGCTGACTGGTGGGACCGTCGGACGGAAGACCAGCTCGCCGAGAAGCGTAAAGATGAGCGCCTCGCTGAGAAGCTACAAACAACAGCTAAGAAGTACGGCGGCGATATGACTCGGGCTATCTCTGAGGTAATGCCGGCGCGTGATATCCTGGCCGGGAAAGAGGTGTAACATGCAGACTCCAGTTCAGGCCGAGGCTATGCTCGGCGATGCCATCAAGCGCGCCGAGGAAGTCGACGTCGCCTTCCTCGATTCTCAGCGGCTCGAGGGTGACTTCTCTGAGACCGGAGCTAAGCGCTTGGTCTCTGCGCTCGAGGCGATGCTTCCTCACTTTGACCTGGTCGGCGATGCTGGCAAGGTACAAGGAGAGCTGCTCGAGGAAGGGCGCCTCGGTCCGGATCTGACTCGGAAGCTGTTGTATGTGGTCGACGCGATAAACGACGCCGTCGACGATTCCATCCTCTCTGCCGAGATGGAGTGCGACCTCGAGACCATCCGCCGAGATGAGGACCTTACCTATCTGGCCGGCAAGATTCGCCGAGCTGCATCCGACCGGGGCTTCCGGCGCTGGTTGGAGGAAGAAATCGAGGAAGAGGAAGAGGAGCGCGCCGAGATGATGGCGAGCAAACCAGCCGAGGAAGAGGACGGCGCCGAGGCGCTGTTCATGGCGCGTATGTGACACTGACAAGCAAGGAGCACACATGGAACACGATACGCCGGAGGCCGTCGCCGAGACCGTCGCCGAGGAAGGGGCCGTCGCCGAGACCGTCGCCGAGGAAGAGACCGTCGCCGAGGCGGGGCCGTCTATAGATGACCTGCTCGGCGCCGAGGTTGACGATCCCCTCCTCAACGCTGAACACTCCGGACTGCCGGCATATCAAGACATACTGGCTCGTATTCCGGAGGACGGGCGGCGCCTCATGGGGAATATGCGGGCGGCGTTCACTCGCAAGACTCAAGAGCTGGCCGAGCTGCGCCGGTCTCTCGAGGCTGAGCGCGCCGAGTTCCAGCGTCAGCGTTCTGTGTTTGCGAATAGCGATGCCGCTAAAGCTATCGCCGAGCGCGCCGAGGCTGACCCTACTTCCGCCGAGGGCTTCGATCCCTGGTCTCAAGAGGGGCTATCTGCACTGGTGGAACAACGTGCGGCGTCGATGGTTGCCAAGCTCATGCAACCTCTGCAAGAGGACCTGGCGGCACAACAGCGCCGGTCCGAGCTGGATGCCTTCAAGCGAGACCATCCCGATATGGTGGAAGACTCCGAGCTAAAGTCAAGCATTGTCGATATGCTCAAGAGCAATCCGGATATGAGGCTCGAGACCGCGTACTGGGCGGCGCGTGGGCAGCTCGGTGCACGGCGCTCGGCGCTCGAGGCTGAGCGCGCCGAGCGTGAGCGGCGCCGTCGGGCTGATGAGCTGCGGCAACAGACCAGTACAGGCCGTCGGGTCAACGGTGCAACGCGCCGAGCTGCCCGTCCTCGGTCGGCGTGGGACGCCTATCTCGATGCTAAGGCGCAACAAGATAGGGGTAACGGATGATCCGGCGTCTTGACCTCTGGACCGTACACAACCTGGTGGCTCATCCCCTCGCCGAGCTGCTGTACCTGTTCGGGTCTGACTGGTGGGCGGATTGGGTACATGACGTCACTATACCTGCGACTCATCGCCGAGGGCGTGGTCCGGAGGCGCGCCGAGGATGACGACGTCCGGCGATGCGGTGCCCTTTGCTCCTTGTGGACTGCTTCGTCGGTGCGTCGTCTTTTAGGAGGAAGGATGCCTAAGAAAGCACGGAAGAAAGTGTACACCGATCCTAAGACGGGCCGGCGCCGTACAGTTCGGTACGGTGCTGCCGGCGCCGAGGTCAAGCCGGGTACTAAGAAAGGTGATGCCTATTGCGCTCGCTCGGCTGCTCAGATGAAGAAGTTCCCCTCGGCGGCAAAAAATCCGAACAGTCCGCTTCGTCTTAGCCGTAAGCGGTGGCGGTGCTCCGGCGAACGGTCGCGGCGATAAGATGCCCAAAGACGCTTGTTACAAAAAGGTAAAGAGGAAGTATAAGAAGTTCCCCTCGGCGCGGGCTTCTCAGGCTATCGCCAAATGTCGGAAGCAGTCCGGCGCCGTGAGGAAGTCGTCCTCGGGTGCTGCGCTTCGGCGATGGTCTAAGGAAAAATGGGTCGACGTCCGGACGGGTAAGCCGTGCGGCTCCGTCAAGCGCTCCAGTACCTACTGCCGGCCGTCGCGCCGAGTATCTAAGCAGACCCCTAAGACGGTCGCCGAGCTGACACCTGGTGAACGTCGCCGAGGTCAAGCCGCTAAGAAGGCGGGGCGCCGAGCTGCTCCGCTTAAGAAAGGATAGACGCGCCGGCGCTTCTCCGATAGACTCCGACTATCGACTCCGTACGGACTACCGATATCCTCGACTCGGCTCTTCCGAATACCGACAACCCTGACACCTTCTGAGGTCTCATCGTGGCAATTACAAACGATTTGCTGTCGACGACTCTCCGCGCGATTCGGGATGAGTACGTCGACCAGCTCTACAAGAAAACAGCGTTCCTCGCTGCGGCAAAACAGTTCAACGGTATTGAGTATGAGGACGGCGGTACGAAGGTCACTCAGCCCCTCAACATCGTGGAACACAGTTCCATCACCGAATACCCGACCGGATATGAGCCGACCAACATCGCCGTACGGGATGCGCTCCGGGGTGCTGACTACATCTGGACCGACTTCTCGGCGCCGGTCGTCATCACTCACAAGGAGGAGCTGGAAAACCGAGGGGAGCGCGCTATCGTTCGCATCCTCGAGGCACGTACGCAGAACGTGTTCGGTATCCTTCGCCGAGAGACCAATAAGCAGATTCTTGCGGGTAACTCGACGGTGCTCCTCAACCTCGGCACGCTCAACGGCGTAGCCAGCACGACTGGTTTTCTCGAGAACCTGGATGCTGGGGCACAAACCAACGTGGTCGGCGGCGTCAGTAAGCTGACGTACCAGAACACTCGAGGCTGGCAGAACCAGCGCGCAACGGCGGCGGGCGCCTTCGGGACCAATGGTCTCGGCGCTATGAATGACCTCTACATCGCGGCAAACAACGTCGCGCCGGTCGGTGAGGTCAATGTCGTGATTGCGTCTCTGGCGCTCATGAACAACTACAAAAAGAAGCTCCAGGCTCAGGAGCGGTACATCGACGAAAAAACCCTCGACGCTGGACGCATGGCGCTGGCCTTCGCCGGGGCGATGGTGGAGCAGGACAGCGACATGCCGATTAACGGCGGTGTCGGTGTCTCTGAGTTCTCGGCCTACTTCCTTAACTTCTCCGGTATCAAGCTCGTTATCCATTCGGATGCCGACTACGCTACCGGTGACTTCGTTATGGGTCAGGGCAACCAGGCTCGGGTGGCTCACATTTACCACAAATGCCAGCTCACGGCGCGTCATCTCGGCGGGCAAGGTGTTCTGGTCAACGCTGACACCTTCTGAGGCTGGGGGCTACAATGGCAACAGACGATATTATTCAGTACCTCGACTCGACCGATGCCGACGGTACAGCTCTCGGCGGCGCCGAGATGCACCGACGCCAGGTGGAAACCTTCCTCGCCGGCGGCACGATTGCAGCCGGTGATGTGGTCGGGTGGGATACCACGAAGACCGGCGCCGAGCGTGCGCTCTATGTGACGGCCTCGGCGATTGTCGCAACGGGCAACCCTCTGGCCGTCGGCGTGGCGCTCAAGGCTGCGGCCTCCGGCGACCTGGTACCCTGCGTGATCGCTGGCTACGCTGAAGACGTCAAGTGCGCCGGGGGTACAGCTTCCGGTGTGCCGGTCGCGGCTGCCAAAGCTGCAATCGGTACAGTGGCGCTGGCTGCTACCGGGGATCTGGCAAACGCCTTCGGCGTCACGCTCGAGGCTGAAGCCGGCGGCACTGTGGACATGATCGTTTACAAGCAGTTCTGAACATCGCCGAGGTGTCTCGGTAGGGGGGCGACTTGAACCTTAAACAAATGCGGGAACGGGTCGCCAACAAAACTGACTTTGACCCTACCGAGACCCGATACCGGGATCAGATTACCGAGCTGCTGAATGAGGCATATCGGCACGTATGGAACGAGACCGTGTGGCCGTTCTCCCAGAAGCTGGTGTACTTCGACCTGTATCCGGACTTGACCAGCTCTCGCCTCGGCGGGGTGACTGTCACCACGAAAGACGGTGAGCGGCTGGTCTCATTCTCGGCGCCGGTCTATGAGCTGGACTCTCAGCGCTCTGTATTGGTCGGCAATATTATCGAGCTGCATGGCCGGGATTATGAAATTCTGGAAGTCAACACGACGCAAGAGTTAATCACTACCGAGCCGATCCGTCATCCTGTCACCGGCTCGCCTCCGACGTCGCCGGTGACAATTACCGGGTTCGCCGGTTGGAAGATCAAACACCGATACTACAATCTCCCGGCCGATTGCCTCGAGATACTCAACCTGGGTCAGCGAGATACCCCGATACCGGATGCGCCGGGGGCGCTGACCAACGGACAAAAAATGTGGTCGGTGGCGAATAGGCCGGAGGAGATGGCCTCACTTCGTGAGGACCGTACCGACTCGTATGCTCAAATGTACTTTCCGATCCCGCCTCGAGTGATACCTCCGGCCGAGGTGCTCACGGTGGCATGGGTCCAGGTAGCAGCTCCGGCCGATGGCACGTTCGTACAGGGTCGATACTATGAGCTGTGTTGGTGTCTTGAGTCGCCGGAGGGTACGTTCGGGCCGTTGTCTGAGCCCGTCGTTACTCAAGTGCCGACGGATGACGTTGCGCCGGCGGCGACGTATTCGGCGACGGTCTCTTTTGTCACGTTCGACGGGGTCGCCTTTGCTGCCCGTCCGCCGAGCTATGCAACGCGGGGGCAACCAGAGCCCCTCGAGGGACTCAAAAAGCGGCTCTGGTTCAATGCCAATTACAACCATGCAACCGGCGAACGCCTCGGCGTTCCTCGCTGGCTGGCTGTGACTACCGGCGCCGAGCTGAATACCAGCACAGATGCCACGATGAACCTTCCCCTTCGTGCGCTCGATACCGAGTCGTCACTCCTTGTTAAGTTCGTGCTTGGACTTTATCCAGGGAATGAGCGCTATATCGAGTATGACGGGAGCATCCGACGTATCCGTCCCTGGCCTCGGGTGGACGGCTCCGATCAGGAGTACAGTGCGGCCGATCCGCTGACGGCGGTAAACTATCGGGACCGTCCGGCGCGGCGCTTCCGGCGCGCCGAGCTGCGGTACTTGGTAAAGCCTTCTCCGCTGGTGTACGACACTGACTCTCCGTCAATGCCCTGGCCCTTTCATCAGGTGATTGTGGACCGGGCGCTCGCTGACGTCTTCCTCAAGTCGAACAACCAGGCGCTCGCTCAGCTCTATGAGGGACGGTATTCTCGAGCGGTGGATCAGTTCAAACGTCGAATGTTTAAGACCGATACAGCGTGGCAGATGGGGCAGTTCAACGTACATCGTGACCGGCAATACTGGTCGACCGAGTTCACCCTCACCTATGAGGGGTGACCGTGCAGACGATTAAGCTACAAGAGCGGCTGGCCGGTGGGATGGATGAGCGGTACGTCGCCGATCCCGGCGCGGCGTCTCTCATCGTAAATATGAGGGTCGACCGTGAAGGCGGTGCGTGGGTACGTGACCGGGGGTGGGAGCCGTACAACCCTCCGGCCGGGTTTACTCAAGTGGTGTCGCTGGACTTTCAGCCGATATACTCGCTTGCGGTCTGGTCTCGTCAGAATGGCGCCGAGCTGTATTGCCTCTATGAGCAAGGGGGATTCCTGCTCTATGAGCACGGTCTCTCGGCGGGTACGTCAAGCAACGCGCCGGCAAAACAGTATCTCCAGTCGGGGCGGTTGGTGCCGTCGTCTACTGATCCCGGTACTCAGTTCGTCGCTCATGGGTCTGACCTGGTTGTCCTCGGCTCTGAGGTGTTGCTCCGCTTCCGTGGGGATAAGCTGGTCGTTCCGTTCGGCTTCTCCAGCTCGCCGGCGCCGGCGCTGGTGTTTCCTCCTGATCCGTCGTACTTCAACACCGTGGCGACACGTAACGAGGCGGGCTCGATTGCAGCTCGACTCATCGCTCCTCGAGGGCTCGGCGATCCTGATGCGGCGACGGATGGTTCAGAAGTCAATAGGTACTTGTACCGGGTGGCATGGGAAACCGAGACCGGGTCGATATCTCCGCTTTCCTCCTCCAGCTCGGCGGCGTGGTCGTTTACTCAAACAACTGAGCAAGGGCGATACGGTGTGCTCCTTCGTGAGATACCGAGAGGGCCGGCCGGTACGGTGGCTCGGCGCATCTATCGGACAAAAAACCTAAAGGCGCTGGATAATCAGGGTGAGGCGGTCTTCTACTTCTTGGCGCGTATTCCTGAAAACAGTAGTACCGATTACCTCGACATAACTCCGGATAGTGCGCTTATCGCCGAGGCGCCGGCGCTTACTGAGTCGGTGACCATTCCTTCGACGCTTCGCTATGGTGCGAGCTGGGACGGTCGCATTTGGCTGGCCGGTGGTCCGGACTATGAACAGCGTCTCATATACAGCGACGAGGGGGCTCCGGAACAGTTCGGCGCGTTCGCCTTCTATGAGCTGGGCAATATCGACGCTGGCGATATTACCGGGCTCGTTCCCTATTACGGCGTCTTGCTGGTCTTCCGTGAGCGTGGAATCGACGCCGTCGTTCCTGATCAAGCCGGCATTTTGTACCGAGTCTCGGTGGTGTCGCGTGACGTCGGGACTACTGCAACGAATACGCTAACCCTGGTGCCTGGTGTCGGGGTGTTCTTCCTGACTGCGGACGGGCCTCGGGTGGTCTCCGGCTCGCCGTCGGCGATGACCGTATCCTCGCCGAATACTCGAGTCAGCCGAGAGGGGCGACGGATTAACGAGTCGGCTCTCCCTCGGGCCTCCGCTGCCTGGTCTCCAATGGAGCGTGAATGGTGGTGCCACTACTGCTCGGACGGGTCGGCGACTCCTGACCGGGGCCTCGTCTATCATGTGGATCTGGATACGTGGTCGGTGCGGGCGGCGCTCACTTCGCCGAGTGATCCGGGCGCCTTCCTGTTCAATGCCCTGGCGACACTCCCGTCCGGCCGGTTCCTCCTGGCGCCGGAGACTCAACGGGTGGTTGATACTCCGACGGTGTCGACGGTTTACAATCGGGGCCTTCAGGTGTGGTCGGCGTCCGGTGTGCAGGGTGAGCGCTTTACGGCGACAACTGCTGACCAGCTCATCTGGACGGTGTCGGCCGTGTCCAATAATGCACGCGTGTCCGGTCAATGGGTGAGCGTGTGGGAAGACTTCGGCGACGATAGCGTCTACAAGTCCGTGCGATATATCCTCGTCGACGTCGTCGCCGTCGGGAATGCCCCGATTACAATGGAGTATGCGGTCGACTATCTCGAGACGTATACCTCGGCGGGTACTCAAGCCGGCGCCGTCTCGAGTCGCTTCCGGGGTGATAACCAGGGTGCGGTGTATGCTCCGGGTGCGACGGGTGACCGGGTCGCCTCCATCGGTGCGGATACCTACCTCGGCACAACCGTTACCCGTATTCGCTGGGATGTGGGGGCGCCGGCTTCGACTTGGTTTAAGTGGCGGCTGACCAGCTCGGCGCGTTTCCATGTGGTGCGCTACCAGGTGGCTTATGTTCCGAGGTCTCGTTCCGTGCTGCATCAGGGGTAGATATGAAGGTCTTCAGCACATACCCTCCGGCGCCTCGGGCCTTTGTAGATGCTCAGCTCCTACAGGATGAGGGGCGCCGTATCGCTCGGACGATGAACGGCGGCGTCGGGTCTGAGCAAATGCCCTATGAGTCCATCAGCGCTGACAAGTTCGTCGCGCCGGCCGATATCGACTCAACCGTCCGCACGACTCCGGCCGGGGCTACAACGGCGACGGCCTCCGAGCTGGCCTCTCAGATATTCGCCATTACTCAAACTGATATCGTGGACTTGGCCGGCTTCAATCCTCCGGACGGGGGCGCCGGCAATACGGGTATCCTGGGGCCTCCGTCGGCGTCGTATCAGACCAACAGCTCGGCGTGGGGGCCTGGTTGGAATCGGCTCTCGGATACCGTCGCCGAGGGTGTGTACCTTCAATGGCCGGCGCGGGCTGGTGTGGTGTCCGGTGCGCTGCTTGTTGATTGGGAGTTTTACCTCGGCGATGCTTCTAGCTATGGTCTGGGCGCTGCTCCGACGGGTAGCCAATGGCGCTGGCAAGTCGGGGTGTTTGTGGATGGTGTCCTCGTTGCGCGTTCGGGCCGGTATCCTCCGCGCCGTCATACGGTACACTTACCCTTTACTGTCCCGGTGCCCTCTCGGTCCGTCGTTGTCGATGTGCGCTGGCAAGCGTCGTACGATGGGGCGGGTACTTCCAATGCTTACAGCTACAGCGCTGACACTGTCCTCCGTGTTTACAATGCGTCCCTTTGGATTAGGAACCAGTACCGATGAGCACGATAAACCCGACGTATCCGGCGCCGTCGGACGTGATTACGGCGGCGTCTTTGAATGAGCTATTTACTGAGCTGAAGGACAACACTGACGGCACAGTCGGGCGGCTGGATGCCTCCAACCTTCGCCGAGGTGCGGTAACTTCTCAGCATATCGCCGAGGGCATAGCGTACGGTTCACTTACCTTCGCCGAGGCCGGCTCGGTAACCAGTGGGACGACTCGCTCGAGCGGTACGGGCGGGGCGGCTACTTCCTGGGTTGATCTGCTGACGGTGTCCTTTACCGCGCCGGTAGCCGTCGCCGAGGGTGCGGTCCTCCGGTATCACTTTAACCAGCTAATCGGCGACGTATCCAGCTCTGGCGGCGGGTCGACTAAAGCTCAACAGGTGTACTACCTGCGGGTGCTTCTCCTCTTCAATGATGGCGGGGGCACACTGACCACCACAATACAGGCGCCGGTGGGCTATGGGCTGGCGACTCGGTCGGGGAATGACGCCTCGGTCGCCGGCTCAAATGGCGATATCGTCGCGGCCTGGACGCGCAATAGCCTGTCGGGTCTCAGCATCAACAGGACGGCGGGGCGCTCTTATGAAGGCGTCCGGCTTCAGCTCCGATGGAATGTGAACGACGCCGGTACAGCGAACCAGGTGGATACCTGCCACGTCAACGGCATGGCGTATATTTCAACCTTCTGAGGTTCGGCGATGCCCTATTCTCCTCCTGTTACCTTCCTCACTGGTGCGACTCTTCAGTCCTCCGACTTGGAGCAAAACCTCGGCGCGGCGCGTGACTATCTCAACGCCGAGATCCAGTCGGCTGACGTACAGGTCGGGACCGTGACGGCTAACCAGCTCGCCGAGTCCGTCGGCGTTGCCGGTGGTCAGGGGCGCCGGTTCGTTCTCGGTCCGGTGTACTACTTCGCCGAGCTGGTGGAGGATACAGTCGAGCGGACATACTCAACGGGTACGGTCAAGACGTCGGACATAACACAACAAGAGCTGCTGCTCTCGCTTCCGGGGGTCTCTCGAGAGGTGGTATTTGAGAGCGCCGGCGCCTTGCTTGTGGAGTGTACAGGGCACGTGGTGGTGGTCGCCGGTGACAGCGGCTCGGTGTATAAGAGTCGAACGACTCCAACGCCGAACCAAGTAGATAGCCGGGTATACCTTCGCATCGACGGCGTGACGGTAGCGAATAGCCGGGTTTACCATTTTACTGAGGAAAGCGGCGCGCCGAGCGCTCAGTCTATCGCCTCCGGCGTTGCCGACTTTGCGGCGCTCAATGACTGTCGCCGGCCGTTGTACCTGTTCCACGTGGAACAAAACCTCGGCGCCGGTCGGCATACTGTGGAGGTGGTCGTCGACACTCGATCCGAGCTGCTCTTCCTGGGGCCGGTCTCGATGCGCTGTGAGTGCTTGCTTGACTGCGGGTATACCTCCTACACTGGACTGGATACGTTTGAGGGGTGATCTATGGCTATCACTGTGGGGGCGCTGCTTCCGTTGGTCGCCGAGCTGGGCGCCGAGGCTGTGGCGACGGGTGCGGCTGCGCTGCCGACGGCGTTGGATAGACGCAACCGAGAGCGGCGCCGAGCGCTCGAGCGCCGAGCGGCTGCGGGTGCGCTGGGGCTGAGTGAGCAAGAAGCCGAGGCCATCCGGGGAGAGTCTCGCCGAGCGACGGCGGCGGCTCGCCGAGCGCTCGAGGCTGACCGGGCGCGGCTCCTGGCTGCTGCTGGGGGCGGCTCTGGTGAGGCGCTCAGTCAAGCGCTGGCCTCTGAACAACGAGAGCTGGAAGGGGAACAACGACTCGCCGAGCGGCTGGCCGATGCCGATATCCGGCGCGCCGAGGAGCAACAAGATGAGTTGGAAGCGCTCATCGCTGCTCAAGCTAACCGACAGCTCCAACGGCGCGCCGGCGCTGCTGGGCTTGTCCGGACTGCGGGGCGTGAGGCTGCTTCACTTCTCGGCGACCTGCGCCTATTCGGTCAAGGTGCGGTGGGGCCTGGTGCCGAGGCGCCGAGTACGTTTGAGCGCTACCGGGCCGGGTTTGAGGCGGCGAACATCAGCGCCGAGCAAGCCGATGAGTTGGCCCGGTTTTACCGAGATAATCCTCATTTGCTGCGGGTGGAATAATGGCGCGGGTCTATGAGCTTCAGCTCCCCGGCACACTCCAAGCGGGTACGCGGGCGGCTGAGTATGTGAGTCGATATGCGGCTAACCGGGCCGAGCTTTGGCAGGTGGCTATGGATGAGGCGCGGCGCCGGCTGGACGTCGACGATGCAGACTTCGCCGAGCGGGTGGCGCTCGCCGAGGCGACTCGGGATGCCATCCTCCAACAGATTCAGTCAACGGAAGCGCTCCTCGCTGATATCCAGTCAGGTGCGATAGACCGTGAGGTCGCCCGTAACCGGCGCAACATCGATAGATTAAACGCCTCAAGAGAGTTCGTAGCCTCGGCGACCAATGCGGCGCAACGGGCCTCGGCGCCGAGTACAACCACGACCACAACAACACCGGCGACAACACCGGCGGCGCCGTCTCCGTATCCGACTCCGGCTGAGTTTGAGGAGGCGTATAGCGCTATCGAGGGTGAGGCCATGCTCGAGGTTGCGCGCCGAGCGCTCGCCGATGTTCGGTTCTCCTCTGGCAGCTCGGCGACGGATCTCCAGCAACAGACGTCGGCGGCGCTTCAAGCGCTACAGGCGGGGATGGGTGCGGCGACGGGGTCAAGGGTCAACCCTGCACAAGTCGACCTGCTCCGCTCCCTGGTTCGTGAGGGTGTTAACGAGCGCTTCGCCTCGGCGCGTCCGGATATTACGGTCGATGATGCACGGGCATTACAGGTTGCAACCGATCCAGCAACGTCGACGGAATACGATACCATCTACAGCATTGCCGGTCGGACGGATGCCGACGGCGCCGGCGCCGGGGGTGGTACTCGTACCTCGGTGACAAGTCGCGCTGCTGCTCCGGTCACTGGCTACACTCCGGAGATGGAAGGGCCGGTCGATTTGACGGAAGAGACAGCGGCGATAGAAGCCCGACTCGCCGAGCTGCGCCGGTCTCTCGAGGCGGTGGATCTTCCCGAGCGTGAGGTCCGCTCGTTGGTGAATACAGCGCGTGAGGAATACCGGCGCCTCTTCGGAGCTGATCGCCTCCGGTCTCGCCGAGGACCTGGCGCCGAGGATTACGAGCGGCTGCTCGAGGCGGTCTCTACGCTCGGCGCCGAGGAAGTCATCCGACGGGCTCAACCTCCGGAGCTGCCCGCTACCGTCCGCGCCGGTCTCGGCTACGTTCCTCCTCCGGTGCCTCGGGTGCGTGACACTTTCCAGGATGAGGAGCCCGTCATCACTCCGGAGGTACGTGATACCTCGGCGCGTCTCGATGCCCGCGTCCGTGGTGCTGAGCTGGCCCGGTCCGGTGCGCCGAGGGAGTCGGGGCCGATGGGCCGGGTTGTCTCGTCGCTGTATCAATCGAGGGCCGGTGCTCCGCTGTCGACTCTGGAAGATGAGATAATCCGCACATATACCGGCGATGACCAGCGCCGAGCTCTAGAGCTTTTGCATAGCTTCGCCGTGCTGGAAGCTGAATCCACCCTTGCCGGGGCCTCAGATGCCTAACCCTCGGGACGATATCAACGAGCAACAGTACACCTCCTTGCGGGCGCGTGGCTTGTCTGATGGTCAGATAGCTGCTCTTACTACTGGCGGTCTGTCGCTGCTCCTGGCGCCTCCCTCATCGCCGGCTGTGGGGCCGTCGTCGCCGGTTGCTCCGGCTCCGCTTCCAGCTCCTCGAGGCCGGGAACCGGATCTCATGGCAACGCAACGGGCGTTTGTCTCTGAGGCGCTCGGCGCGCCGAGACCGGGTGAGGTGGCCGAGAGAGAGTCTCGGGCGCGGGCTCTGGAAACTGTACCGTTTACACCGGGCGGCGCGGTGGCTCCGGGTATGCCTGCCGTTACGTCGGCGATGACGTCCGGGGCTCGGGCTGCGGGTGAGGGGAGCGTCTTTGCCGAGGCCGTCCGGCTTGCTCGAGGTCAGCAAGAAAGCGGACGGCCTGGCGCCGAGCTGCTGTCAGGCTTCCTTCCTCAGACAATAGAGTCGGCCGATACAGCTCGAGCGCGTCAAGCGCGTGAGTTCGCGGCGTCTCGGGCTGCTTTCAGCCAAATGAAGTATCTTGTCGAGGGTGGCTTCCGGCCGGGTCTGACGTTGGACGATATCGTCGACTCTGCGGAGTACGCCGAGCGCCGGTCGGCTATCCTGGCTGGTGATCTGGGACCGGAGCTTACGGCGGCTCTTGAGTTCGTGGGCGCTCCAGGGCGGGCGCCTCCTTCGCCGGCTTCGATGGCCGGTGCGGTACTCGGCGATGTGGGGGCCTCGCTGTCCTCGCTGGCGACTCGTCCGCTCCGCACGGGTGAGACTGTGGAGGCTCCGACACTGTATGCCCTGCGGGTATTGAGCGCTCCTCCCTCGGCGGCGGTCGGTGCTGGGGAAGCGCTCCTCACTGGCAAGAGCTTCGGGCAAGCGGCTGGTAAACGTATTCGTGAGGGTGAAGGCTTCGTCGGTGGGGGCCGGGATCTCGGCGATGCTGCCGGAGAGCTTCTCGGCCTCGAGCGTGATGCACCGTTGCGGGCTGCGCTCCGGACTACCGGCGCCGGTGTGGGCCTGGTCGGGGAGTTCCTCGTCCCTGGTGATTTGGGGCTAAGCGCTGCGGCGCGGGCCGGTGCGCGTGGTGCTCGAGCTGCTGGCGTGGCGACTCGGGCCGGGGCGGATACGTCGACGGCGGTACGGATGGCGCGTGAGGCGCTCCGTCGGCCGTCTCGTCGTACGGTCAATGATTCCCTTATCGACCTGGTCGCCGAGTCTGAGGAAGTACGCGGGGGCGCCGAGCGGCTGGCGCGTGTGCTGGATGTAGACGATACGGCGCCTCCTCCTCCGGCTGAGCCTCCGTCTACTCAGGGCTCCTTGTTCGGCGGTCCTCCGGCTGAGCCTCAGTCTACTCAGTCCAGCTTGTTTGGCGGTCCTCCGGCTGAGCCTCCGTCTACTCAGGGCTCCTTGTTCGGCGGTCCTCCGGCTGAGCCTCCGTCTACTCAGGGCTCCTTGTTCGGCGGTCCTCCTCCGGCGCGGGCGGCTGACGTCGCCGAGGAAGTCGCCGAGGAAGTCGACACACTCACGCGGGCGCTTCGACGGGTGGGAATAGAAGAGGACGTCGACACCTTCGTCCGCCGTTTGGAGGAGTCCAACGTCATCCCGGCGCGGGTCGGGCGGGCGGTGCGGGCGGCGCTAGATGAAGGTGGCGACACTCTCGGCGCGCTTCGCCGAGCTGCTCCGGCGCCGGGTACGGTGCGTCGGGTCTCGGGTGCCGAGTCGCCGTCGGCCGATGAGGTGGCCTCAGTGCTGGCGCTCCAAGCCGGTGCGCGTGCCGTCCGGGGCGCGTCCCTTGCTGGTCCTCGAGTGCGGCTTACGCCGAGGCTGGTTGCTGACCGGGACGTCGCAAATGCTTTGTATCGGGGCTTTACGTCGCGGCCGTCGGCGATGCTTTCGGAAGCGCTTAGGAAGGATAGCTCGTACCTGATACCGGCGGCGCCGGGTGGTGAGGTGCGCGTCCGGCTCGGGGATCTGGTGGCGGATCTGGACGGCGTCGACGCCGAGGACCTGGTCCCGCTGGGGCTACCTCTGCGTGATGGTGCCGACTCTGTTCCGCTCCGGGTGCTGAATGAGGCGGTACTCGATGACTTTGAGCGGATGGCCTTAGCCTCAGGCAAGGTGGAGGAAGTCGCGCCGGTGGGCGGTCGGGCGATGCCTGCCGAGGCGCCGGCGCTCGAGGGTGCCGAGCTGTCGTCTATCCTCCGTCCTGTCGAGCTTCGGCCGGGGCGCCTTCGTGCCTCGCTCGAGGCGCGTTTATCTCCGGATGCCTTCGACGATATCGACCCGGTCCTCCGTCCGTTGGTGGATGAGCTGGGCCGGCGGTGGGGCGGGATTGATGAAGAGTTCCTCTCACTCATGCGCGCCGAGCGTGGCGTCCCTCGGCCGGTCGCCTTTGCTCGAGTGCTGGCCGGGGCGTACGACTCGCCGAGACAAATGGTGGGTGATGTGCTGGCAAACTTATTCGGCGGGTTTGAGACTATGGGGGATATGGTCTTCGGCGCTTCGTCGCATCGGGTGTTGCTTGACCTCCGGAGTTCACCGGCGCGGTTGCGTGCCGAGGTTGCCGAGCTGCTACGCCGAGACCCTCCTCCGGAGGCGCTCGCCGAGGTGGTGGCGCTGTTTGAGCGGGTCGGGTCGGGGGCTGAGTGGGGAGAGCAAACCCTCTCGGCGTTGATGGTCCTGTGTCGCCGGCTGGCCGATGAGGGCGTCACGCTTAAGAGTCTCGGTGGCACGATAGATACCCCTCCTCTGTTCGGGGTAGACCGCCTGGTCGATTTGATGTGCGCCTCCTACTTCCAACGCCGTACGGCGGCGATAGTTTCTGAGGTGTTCACTCCTGAGCGCCTCCGGTCCTCTGGCTACCTCGCCGAGTATGCGCCGGCTGAGTTCGTGGCCGGCTTGCGTGACCAGCTCAATGCCACCCGATACGGCCGTCCGCTCAATGATCGCGACGTCGTCGAGATGCTCGGCTATGCGCTCAAAGATGAGGCGGTGTATCGACGCGCTGAGAACCAACAACAGACCTGGATGTTCGCGGACCTGGGGCCAACGGTCCCGGCACCGATACAGCGGCTCTTGTCGGATCTCAGCGACTCACAACAGAAGGAGCTGTATAGCCTGGTGCGTGATCGGGCTATCGAGATGACGCAACAGTCGCCGAGTCGAGGCAACTATAACGAAGCATTAAAGCGGTATATTGAGCTGTACGCTGATAACAAAGTGAACACACCGATAGCCCGTCTCGAGGCGCTCGGCTTGGATAAACAAGCCCGGTCCCGATTGGCTCGACTCGCTTCTCCTGAGTCGTTCAAAAAAATGATGCAGCGGATCAAAGCCGATGAGCCCGGTAATAATCGGCTCCTCCGTCGGCTCGGCGATGCGTTCGGCAACGTCGGCGCCGGCCTCGAGCGCTGGGCTAAGGGCGGCTTGCTGGCCGGTCGACTCCTGCCGAACCTTGTATATCAGGGTGTAAACTGGATAACCGCGCCGAGCATTGTATATTCTACAATGGGTCTCGCTGCGGGTGCTCGAGCTGCTGCCCGGTCCGTCGGGCTGTCTCTCGGCGCGGCGACTCCGCTCCGGGTGTTCTTCGGACAGACCGAGCTGGGTGTCCAGATTGTAGCCCGGTCGCCTACTGGTCAGGTGTATACGGCTGGTGATGTGGCGCGGCTCATTCCTCAGATCGCAACACAGACCGGCGCCGAGCTGTCCGACGATGTACTCCGCTCCCTGGTGGCGTGGTCTGGACTGTCAGCTCGCCGAGCTGCTGACCCTTCGGCGCGTACGATTCGGGCGATGGGTCAAGGCCGAGCGCGTCGGGTGCTGCGTGAATGGACCGGGCTGGATCTTACAGGCACACTGGACGGCGGCGCCTCGGTACAGGTCAACGTATTCAACCAGGCGGCTAACGCCAGCGACTTGTACTTCCGTGTCGGTACTCTGGTGGATGCGCTCGAGGCGGGGCGCTCGGTCGATGAGGCCGTCCGGATTGCAAACGATGCGTTGTTTGACTATGGCCGAGTCTCTGACGTTGAACGGAACATCATCTCTCGAGTCATCTGGTTCTGGTCGTTCCGGCGTGAGTCGCTCCGTACTACCCTCATTAATGTTCTTGAGTCTCCGGAACGAATACGCGCCTCGTATCAATCGCTCGGCGTGTTCTCCGATGATGAGGAATATACCGTCGCTACGAAAGACTATCTGGCTCTTCGTCCCTTCCTGGCGATGGTACAAGATCCGGAGACTCGGAAGCGGGTCGGCATCTACGGTCCTTCGATACCGCTCCTCCAGTCCGCTGCCGAGCTGGTCGACTATCTCTCGGCGGGGGTGCTGGTTCTGGATGGCGTCATGTATACGGCGCTCGGCTATGATGCTTCTCCGGAGCTGTTTCGGCCGGGTGCGGACGTCGCTGGACCTGGTCGCCGAGCGTTTGAGGCATCGACGGTCCTAACCGAGCGGGCGCTCCAATACGGTCTAAGTGAGACCGCTACACCGTGGGTTACCCTGGTATCTGAGGTGGGGCTCGGGATTCAACGAGATGAGAAGGGGCGGCCGATTGGCGACTATCTCGACCCGCGCCTCCTGGCGTATATGCGCCTCAACCCTGACGCCGAGGCAACCTTCCTCGGTCTGGTCAATGTCGAGCGCGTACCTATCGAGGAAGAGTATCCCGGTGGTGGTCGATACCTGGGCCGTCAATGGCGCGTGGCCGATGACAGCATCTCGAGGCGTAACTATGCGGCCCTACGCCATGCGATGCTTTTTGCTGGCTTCGACCGTACCCTCCGTGACTATGCGCCGGCCTATCATGCGGCGGTGACGTCGGGGCAAGATGACCTGCCGATTCAGCTCCGTCCCGGCTTCGTCGATAATGAGGCGCTCGACACCTTCTTCCGGAGTATCGGCGCGGCGACTCCTGCAAACCTGCCGACGGTAGAGGATAGGGAAAGAGGCAACCTCCGTACCCTCGAGTACATCATCAAGGATGCACAGCGATGAGATGTCTGATTCTGGACTATGGGCATGGCGGAATTATCGACGGGGTGTATCAGACTCCGGGCGGCAAACAATACCATTTTATCGAGGAAGATCCTATCCTCTCGATATATGAAGGCGTGACGAATAGACAGACTGCGGCGGGGCTGGCGAACTTGGCGCTCGAGGCGGGCGTCCCTGTTTGGGATTGCGTCGGGGATCGTCGCATCTCTGAGCCTGTCATCTGGACAGAGCTGGTACAGGCCGATGTGCCGCTCTCGCTGCGGGTGCGCTCGGCGAACAAACACCCCTGCGGATTGCTGGTGAGCTGCCATTCTAACGCCGTGGGCAACAACATTCGCGGGCCGAGCCTGCCGGCAAACGGTATCGAGGTCTATACGTCGCGGGGCACGACTCGCTCGGATGCCGTCGCCGAGTCCCTCGCCGAGTCCTTCCGGGTCAACCTCGCCGAGCTGCGGTGGCGGCGTGTCGCCGAGGCTAACTTCTTCATCCTCCGGCGGTCGACTATGCCTGCCGTCTTGGGTGAGGTCGGATTCTTTACAAACATCGGCGATGCGTCGTTCTTGCTCGAGCCGAGCAACCATGCCAGAATATCCGCAGCATACTGGAAGGGGGTCTCGTCGTGGTTCTCGTAGACTGTCCGCGCCTCGCTGCGCTGGTCCCTGCTTCGGTGGTTGCTCGCCTCTCTCGTCTGCTGGTGGTCTCTGAGGTGGTGGTCGGTATCGACACCGATACGGAAGAGGAGTTAATCGAGCGGATCGCCGTCCTGATAGATGAGGCCGTCGACGCCGAGCGCTTGCTCTCTGGCGTCCTGGGTGCTGCTGCTGCGGGGCTTGTCGAGGATGTGGACCGAGGCGTTTACCGACTCCTGGCCCGTCGGGTCGTGCGGGTCTTCCGGCGTCGGTGGCGGCGCCTCGATAGCTCGGCGCGGTCTCGCGTCTTCAGCCAAATGAATGAGGGTCTCTGATGGTCAAGACTACAACACACACATTCACGATTGCAGCCAATACGGATTGGCAAGTCGTCCGGGCCTCTGGTCTCGGCGTGTCCGGTGCGCTCCTCGCCGGCCGGTATCGGCTTGACAACGGCGGGACCGGGGGCGACTTGTTCGTCCGACTCATTACCGGGGCGACGCCGAGTTCCGCTTCCTCGGCGACGGTGGCCGCGCTGCCGGAGGACGTCGTCCCATACCGGGAAGATTCCATCACCCTGGCGCCGTCGGCGACGGTCTCGACTCGGACGAATATACAGGCGGTCGTGGGCGATGCTGCCGCGTGGCTTCAGCCGTCGCGGGTCGGTGACGAGAGCTGGGCGCCGTTGCTCGCCGTCCGGGGGGATGGTGTCCTCGTCGGCTCTGTTACGGTCGTGCTGACTGCTCGGCCGTTTGCGGAGTCAGGCCAGTGAGTATTGTAATCCCTCCTCCTAAAGCCTCTGGCGGCGGGGCCTCCTTTGCCTCGATTCCGCTACAGCCGATAGACCCTTCGACCTGGTCTGAGGTTGACCCTTCCTCGCTGCTTACGTCGGTGAGCTATGCCGGGGGGTCGACGTCGTTTACTATGGCGGCGGGGGCCGGTACGGGGGATTACTGCCTCGGCGTCACGGGTACGCATCTCTGGCCCCGGCTGTATACAGCGCTGCAAGCCGACAACGGCGACGGAACATTCACTCAGGTGACCAGCGATGATCGCTTCCTCGTCGTGGTCAAGCTGAGCGGCTCGAGTAATGCGCCGTTCGCCTGCGAGCTGGTGTGCGCGATTGCTGCTGATCCAACAAGCAACGTCGACAACACCATGCAGGGATACGGCGCCGTTGCTCGTCAACCTGTGTCGGGTAGCTTGGCCGGCGGCGGTTGGTCTATTGATGCGGTCACCGTTCAAGCGAACGCCTCATATGATGCAACCTTCGCCGTACTACAGTTCAACCCGCTTCGCGGCGTCGCGGTCTCATCGTGGAACGTCAACGCTGCCGGGGGCTTCTTGAACCAACAGAACCGGAACATTAACCAGACCTACAGCTCGGGGATTAATCTACAGCTCATGGTGGGCATTGCGACTCAGTCGAGTGCAATCACCATTGGCGCCGGCGATGTGGTTACGCTCGATTTCGAGTATCAAGTCCTGCGGCTGGCATAGGGGGGCGGCATGGTTTCAGTCGATTACAGTCAGATCAATACGCTCAGCGTTGCCGTGAAAGATACCGACGGCGCCGAGGTGGAAGGGGAAGTCGTGGTCGTGCCGGTGTTGGTGCCGGTCGACCGTATCGCCGAGCTCCTGGCGGCGTATGACCCTGGCTCGGGTACATCGCCGAGCGTGACGTATAGCCGTCCGCTCAGCCGAGCGATACTCGATGCCCTGCTCCGTCGGCAGGGGGAACAATGAACATCGAGACCCTGGCACCCTACCTCGCTGGACCTGGCGCCGGTCTGCTGGTGTGTTTGCTGGTGGGCATGGGCGTATACAAGTTCATGGCCTCTAAGGTGATGCCGCTGCTTGAAGGCACCGTCGCTCGCCATCTACAGCAAATAGATTCCATGTCTGAGCGTCACGGCGCCGAACATCAGGCGATTCTGGATAGCCTCGCCGAGCTGCGCCGAGAGCTAACCGCCAAATAAAAAAGGCCCCTACCTGTGGGGGTAGGGGCCGGGTGAGTTGTCGATAGCTGCGGGTAGGTCTGTGGATTAGACCGTCGGCTCGCTGGGGTAGTAGGTGTGGACGGTGTCGTCGGGGGCTACCTCCATGCCGCTGCCGTCGGCGAACCAGTAAACGAACCGTGCGCCGTGGCGTCCGTTGGTCGTGTGGTCCGCAGCAGCAGCAGCGAACCAGATAACCGAGGCGCCGGCGTCGGCGTATTCGTCAAGCCAACGAGAGTAGATCAGGTCTGCGATCCATTCTTCGTGTGGGTACTCAGGGTCAAGCATTGTCCTTCTCCTCTTGTCTACGGGCGATGATGACTTTCGCCTCGGCGCGGTACGGCTTCAGGTCCAGCGCCGTGTGTTCAACGATGAACCGAGCTGTCGCGGCGGGGTCGGTCTGTGTGTGTGCGAGCCAGATTGCTAACGGGGTGACTCCTCGGCGCCGGTTGCATTCGATACAACAAGTAACCAAGTTTCCGCTTTCGTTGCTGCCTCCGTCGCTGCGTGGAACCAGGTGGTCCAAGCTGAGCGGGGCGTCCTCCAAGCTGGCTTGACAGTACACGCACTTAAGTCCGTCTCGTAGATAGATGGCGAGTCGCTTGTCCTTCCTGCACCAATTTTTGGTGTGTGCCATTTTCGTGCTCCCTGTAATGAAGAGACCCTCGGGCATTGCGCGCCGAGGGCCTCCGGTGTTGAGTCTCAGTACCAGAAGTCTTTGTCGCTGTGCTCATACGCTGCGAGCTGCTCGAGGTACTCGTCCTCGACTTCTTCGTCCTCTGCCATCGTGAGGAGCATGTCCTCGATAGCCTCGGGCGTCTCGCTGAAGTCGGGGAAGTCAGCGAGGAAGTCGAGCGACTCTGTCGGGAGTTCGTTTTCGTTCTGCATGGGGTTGCTCCTTGTTAGCATACGGGGTCGGGTTGTCGTGGTGTTGGGGCTTCCCTTCACGGCGCGGTCGTTATCACCGGCTGGGGTAGCGCCGAGAGGATGGCTATTTGCCGTCCCGTCTGACAATTTGTATGTATCCGTCCCTTCCCGATATGCCAACCATTTTTATACAATCTTTGTTGTATAGGAGCTGATTAGAGGTGTGGTCTCTTCCGTATGCCTATTCGGAAGAGGGCTATTTCTGACGGGTTCGGTATGTATCCGGAGCTGGGCCGGAGGCGCCGGTACTCTTCCTCGGTCGACTCCAGCCAAGTGCGTACGCTGTCCGGGTCGGCTCGCCAGCATTTACCCTCGTCGGTCTCCTGCTGCTCGAGCTGGATATTTAGCGCGCCGAGGAGCTGACGTACCCAACCGAGGACCTGGCGCCGGTCTGCTGGTGTTTTGATACCGTGTGCTTCGATTGTTCCACGGCGCCGGCCGAGGTCGATATACAAGCGCTCGAGGTGGTGGCGGTCGAACCAGTGTTCAACGCCCCACTGTGATGCGGGGTGGATCTCCAGCGCCGAGAGTACGGCGGCAATCACCTTTGCTCGGTGGTGTACCTTCAAGCTCTCTCGGATGGTGTGGGGCTCGAGGCTGGCTGCGTTGCGTGCGGCGTAGCCGAGACCATCCAGATAGATTCGGGTCAGTGCACCGAGCATAGCGTCTCCTCCTGCGTGGCGATGTGACCGCGTATCTCGTACTGGCCGGGGGCCATCTCGCTGGTGGCGTGCAGCCGAGCGCCGAGAAAATAGATCGCGTTCTCGCTGGGCTGTATGAGTAGGCTCTCCCTCGCGAGCTGGTCTTCCAGAAACCAGCCCCAATCCTCCGGAGATAGGTGCCCGGTGATGGTCTGGTCCTGGCCGAGCGGCGCTCGGGCACGGACCGAAAGTATCGCCTCGGCTAAAAGTTTCAGAGTGGGCGGCTCGTTACCCCGGTAAACCAGGGTTTCGGCCTGTCGTTTAACTATCATGCTACGTTGCTCCTTATGGGTGATGGTGTGGTGAGTGTGTGCAGTCCGCTAAGGTTGTCGCCGTCGCTGACGTCCTCTCGGTAGTACACTCGGCACTGGACGCCGTACCGATAGGTTCGCCCTCGGCTAAACCCTGCGGTCTGTAGGGCCTTGCTTACGGCTCGGCTGGTGAGGCGCCGGTCTCGGACGGTGTCAGCTCGTACGCCGTAGGCGTCCACAAACTCGGCGATGGTGAACCCGGCCGATAGTCCTCCGCTGTTGGCGTCGTATACAAGGCGGGCTGCTTCGATTACCGGGTCTGCCTCCGTCCGCTGGGCATTGGCGATATCTGCGAGCTGCTGTTCCTCCGGTGTCAACCACCACTGCTCCCCGGAGTCGAACAACGAGACGGCCTCGGCGAACATTTGAGGCAGGTTGGCGCGCAGCCATTTTAGATCCGCTGACGGGTACGGGCTGCGCTCGGTGTCGACAATCCAGAAACGGCGGGCGCCGGTCTGGTCGGTGAGGACTTCTCTATCATTGGTGGTCCCGACGATGAGCGCGGTACGTGGCCGGCTGACTTCGGCGCGGCCGAACGGGGGAATGTATGTATCGGTCCTGGAGGAAAGAAGATTTTTCAGCTCGTCTCCGCTGGCCTTCTGCATACTCATTAGCTCGGCGTCTTCGTAGAAGAGTCGACCGGCGAGAAGGTGGCGGCTTTTGGTTGTGTTGCTCCAGTCAAGTCGGGTATCGAGGACAAGGTCTTCGCCGAGATATCCGGCGATTACTTTAAACGTCTCGCTCTTGTACGTGCCCTGCCGTCCCTGGAAGATGAGCATTGTATCGACTTTGCAACCAGGCCGGCATACGCGGGCGGCGACACTGATAAACCAGCGATGACCGATGACTTCGTATAGGGGTTCATCAACGCCGAGCGTTTCGGTGATCCAGCTCCGGAGGCGGGGCCGTCCGTCCCATTGTACCGAGCGCGCCTTCTCCTCCAGGGGGTTGCGCTGCGTGGCCTCGGCGGTCTCCATCATGGCGACTCCGACGTCCTCTCGGCTGACTTTCAACGTCCACCCGTATGCGTCTTGTGTGTGTCGCCGTATGGCGGTCTGGTGTCGGATGGTGTCGAGGGGCTGGTCTCCAAACATCGGGCGCTGCCGGAAGCTGTCGAACCATAGCGGCAGATCGGCGTCCTGCTCCATCAGGGTATACACGTTGCTGATTGTCTGGAGGGGCTTTCCTTCGTCGTTGCGTCTGAGCTGGGCGCGGCGGTCGTCCGGTCTCCAGTATGTGCGGTCAAGGGGGTGTGAGCGATAGAAGCAACGGCCGTCGCCGAGGCGCTTTATAAAGCCGCTGCCCTTGCTGGTGCCTCCGAACGGGCACACGATTTTGTACGACTCTCCGGCGCCGAGGCCGGAAGCGATATCCAACCAAGTGCGGCCGTCGGCTTTCATGGTCGACCAATCCAGCTCGGCGGGCGCCTTCTTTGTTGAGGCCTTCTTTGTTGAGGCCTTCTCTGTGGGCGGCTTGGATGCCGTCGCCGGCTTCGGTCTGCGCTGCATCGGGGTAAAGAGCTGCGCCTCGAGGTGTGCGACGTCCGCTTCTGTGAGTCGCCGAGTACCGTCTCCGGCTACCACGCTGCATAGCTTTGGCCGTCCGGAGGCGCGCCTATTCCAGCTTCCGACGATACGGGCTACTCTGGCTCCTACATCGTGGGTAGCGTCAAGCAGCCGAGCGATACCGGCTTCGCTGGATACGTGGTGCTGTATCGCCTGGTGCATCCGGCTTAGCCGGTCCTTCTGCTGGCATACGTCTTCGGCAACACAGTAATAGTAATGGTAGCCCCACCCGGAAAATACCGTCGCGGTGGGCTCGCCGAGTAGTTCTCTGAGCGGGTCGCCTGCGAGCTGCTCGAGGCGCATAAGGAGCGCCGTCGTCTCCGGCTGCGGTAGTGAATAGAGCTGCTGCTTGTACTCGGCGATCTTCTCCAGCGGAGTGCCTCCGGCTCTGAGGTACTCGTCCCGATACAGGGTGACCGCGTCCGCGTCGAACAACAGGGATACAACCTGCTGGCACGCTTCAACGGTTCGCGGGTCGCCGGGTTTGAATAGGCCGGTGCTGAGATAAGCGTCGGTCCCTCGCTGGAACCGGATCTGCTCCAGCTCCGGGTGTGCTGGGTACAATGCCCGTTGTATCGCTTCTATGTTATCCATGTACTGTCCTCCTGTGAGGCGTCGGTGATGGGTGCTCGCCGGCGCCTCTTTTAGATAAAGAGCGGGTGCTCCTCTTCAACTTCGCCGGTGATCTCCAGGGTGTAGCGGGCGCCGTCCGGCGACTCGATTACCAGACGTCCGGCCGGGATAAGCAAGCGGACGGCTGCGAGTGCGTCGTCTTTGTGTACGCTGTCTGTCCGGGTCGGGTACAGGGCTCGCTTTCCTCCGGCGCCTCGCTGCGGTGGCTCCACAATCATCCAGCTCCGTCGCCCTCTCCATCCTGCCATTATGGATTGGGGGGTGCAGCCGAGCGCCTCGGCGATGGCTCGAGCTGGAAGCAGGGCGGGCGTCGACGGGGGGAACGGGCTGTCGGTCTCGGGTGGGCGCTGCTGGAGTATCGGCGTGAGGACCTGGTCAAGATACGCCGAGATAGAAAGGCCGGCGATCTGTGCGCGCTGTTTGATCGCTGCGTGTATTGGAAGCGTGACGGGTATGTATTTTGTCTTTCGCATGGGGGTTGCTCCTTCTCTGTGGTCTTCACTCTATATAGCAACCCTTTTCATAGTAAAGGACAATCCCTGTCCGGCGCCGGTTGTGTCTTGTGTCTCGGTTGTGTCTTGTCTGCTGTCTTGCCATTGTGCCGGTTTTACCCCTATTATATTTTCTTAAGACAGTAAGACAGAGATAATAGGGAATAGGATAGAGTCTCTGCTCTGGTCGACGGCGCTCCGCTTCCGTGTTTGGTAAAGGTTGCGGATCTTGCTGTCTTACTGTCTTGCTTCTGGACCATGCATCGGTGACTGCGATACAATAGACAAGACACTTTACAAGACAGGTGAGTCATGAGTGACAGGAAGTGCTGGCCTCAGGTACGGGCGGCGACCAAGTCGAGGGACTTTGAGGCCCTTTGCTACTCGCTTATTCTTGCTGCCGAGGGTGATCTCCAGGCTCATGACGTCCCGTCTTGGGTGCTGACTGTCGTGTCCGAGCTGGGGAAGCTCGAGCGGGCGCGGGTGCAGTGGTTGCGGGATTCGTCGACGTCCGATTCCTCGGCGCCTTCGTCGACGTCCTCTTCCTCGGCGACGGCTGAGCCTCCGGCGTCCGTGCTGCGGCTGCTCGGGGATCTGTGAGCTGGCGGTCCTGGCTTCCGGTTCGGCGCCTTGCGCCTCGGCTGACCGTCCGGAGTAAGGCGGGGCGCCTGGTCCCGTTCGTGCTGAGCGCTCAACAAGAGGAGCTGCTCGAGGCGCTCGAGACTGGGGAGGATGTACTCGTCCTGAAACCTCGCCAGATTGGTGCGTCAACCCTCGTCGCCTATTGGTTCTTTTGGGTTTGGTTTACCTCTCCTGATCCCGTTACTCTGGTGATTCTCAGCTATAAACAGAAGTCCTCTAAGCATCTGCTGCGGATGGTCCGGTCCTTTTATGAGGCGCTACCGGCTGAGCTGCGCCGGCCTCTGTCGGTGTCCTCGTCGACGGCGATGGAGCTGGAAGACTCCGGCGCCGAGGTCTTGGCGATGGGCGCTAAGGATGACGGTGGAACCAGGTCCTTCACGGCTCAAGGGATCTGGCTGTCTGAGTTTGCCTTCGCGCCGAACGGCGCCGAGCTGCTGGCGTCGACGGAAGGAAGCCTCGCGCCGGGGGGTCAGGTTGTCGCCGAGAGTACGGCTAATCATTGGGGCGATGCGCTACATGAGGCAATCCAGAAAGTTCAGCGGGGTGAGGCGCGGTGGCGGGTGCTCTTCTTTCCCTGGTCCGATGTGCCGGAGTACAGTGTCGACCGGCTCGAGGAGCTGAGTACGGAAGAGGAAGCGCTCCGGGTCGCCGAGGGGCTGACCGTCGGTCAAGTCCTCTGGCGCCGTGACAAGGTTAGTAAGATCGGCGACGTCCTCTTCCGGCGTGAGTATCCGCTCTCCATCGCCGAGGCGTACAGTCAAGCGGCGGGCGCCTACTTCGCCGAGCATATCCTCTCGGCGCTGGCAGCTCATGAGGGGGCGTCTCGGGGTCGGTGCCTTCTGGCTTCGCCGAGGCCGGGGCATGTGTACGTCGCCGGCTTTGATCCCTCCGGCGGCGTGGGTCTGGATGACAGTGCCTTGACCGTTCTGGATGTTACAGCCGGTGCCGTCGTTGCGACCTGGCGGTCCAATACTCACACCTTCGACGATGCCCTATCTATCGTCTGTGATACCGTCATCCGGTTTAATGCACGGCTCGCTATCGAATACAATAATCATGGTCATGGATATTTTGAGGCCATTCGCGCCGGCTACACCGGCGCCGGCGTCCGGCTCTATACTATCGAGGGGAAGCCTCCGGTGACGTCGCCGAGGTCTCGAGCGCTTCTCTGGTCCGGCCTGCGCTCGGCGATAGAGACCGGGGCGATAACTGAGGTCGACTCGGTTACCCTGTCTGACTTGCGCATGGTGGCCGTCGACGATGTCGGCCGAGTCGTTCTTCCTCGTACCTCGGCTGGGCATTGTGATGGAGCTGTCGCTCTGGCTCTGTGCGTCCTGGCCTCGACGGGTTTATCTGTACGCCGTGCATCTGAGGTTGATAGACTGATACAGGCCTCTCGCGCCGAGCGCCTCCGGCGCCGAGCGGGTGGCGAGCTAAGGCGGTACAAATGAGTGTAAAGGACGATATAGCCCTCATCCGGGCGGCGCTCGCCGAACACAACCAACGGTGGGACCGGGACCGGGGGTTAATGAGACGGCTGCGTGCGCTGTACGATACCGAGTTCTGGCGCTCCCATAAGGGTGAGGTCTTCGGCGAACACAGTATCCGGGTCGAAACATCCGACGCATACTCATACATAGAAGCATACGTCGCGGCGCTGTTTACTCGGTCGCCGTCGGTGGTGGTAGCACACGATAGTAGCGCCGTCGGCGATCCGGCTATCGCCGGTGCTACGGTCAATAGCTGGTTGCACCGTCAGCGCGCCGAGCTGGAACGAGCAACGCGCCTCGCTCTTATCTATCCCTGGGCCGGTCTGAAACTGGCAGCTCAAGAAAGTGAGGACCTGGTCAACCGCGTGGCGCTCCGAGCTGTGCCTCCGTGGGAATGTATCGTCGATCTGGACGCCGAGCGTTGGCAAGATGCCCGGTACGTGGGACACACGTACTATCTACCCATCGCCGAGGCGCGGCG
>Ga0255772_10000926_pt1 | contig 28898 bp, 15 predicted proteins | sample 071ome_34_FD_179970 | JGI IMG/M metagenome (GOLD analysis project Ga0255772, IMG submission 179970) | Coastal salt marsh microbial communities from the Groves Creek Marsh, Skidaway Island, Georgia - 071411BT metaG (version 2) | ecosystem: Environmental > Aquatic > Marine > Intertidal zone >...
AAAACAAAAGGAGATATAACATGGGACGCCCACTCAATAAAAGATACTTCGGTAGCCTTGCAACAGCAGACCAACGTGCAGCAGGTACAGAAACTCAAGAAAATATTCGTGCAGAAGCAAACCTAACTACAACAGGTATTGTAGACGATGCATTTATTGTTGCACAAAAAGGTTCAAACAAATTTATTTTAAGAAATAAAGCTGGAGATGCAAACTCACAAACTGTTTGCCGTCTAGTAAATAAAGCAACTGCTGCATTATCAGCAGGCGAAATGGTTTTATTTGGTACTGACGGAACAGGAAGTAGAATTCCTTTGAAAAAAATTACAGCACGTAAAGCTACTGATTATAATAACACCAGATACACATGGGAAGTGCAAGACGACTCTACTGAAACTGTAATTGTTCTTACAGCACTATAAGATAATAAGGTAATAATATATGTCTAAGTTTCTTAAAATACCAAACGGTGATTATAAAATCCAAGTCCAAAATAGTGGCAACATTATTTTAGATACAGGGTTTGAAACTGGACAAGTTCGTATTACCGGAGACCTCGTTGTAGAAGGTGATACTACAACTGTTCAGTCTGAAAATATGACGGTTAAAGATAATATAATCGTACTAAATGAAGGCGAAGCAGGAGTCGGTGTCACCTTAAACGAGTCTGGTCTTAGAATAGATAGAGGTGCTCTTGTAGATACCTTTATGGTTTTTGATGAAGATTTAACATGGACTGATCCAGCTACAGCAACATTGAAAACTGGAGCGTTTGTTTTTAAGGACCAAAACGGCGGAGCAATTGGGTTGAGATGTACAAGTATCTCAACTGGCGGCGGCGATTTGTATCTTATTAATAGAAGCAACGGTGTAATAAGTGTTACCGGAACAACTAATTACGAAAATAATGTAACAGACGATGATCACATACCAAATAAAAAATATGTAGACGACGAGATTATTAATGCGTTTGCTACAGTTTTCCAAGCAAGAATCGGCGAAGGTGTTGTAGATCCTTCCTTTGTTGAAGTAAAAGATAATGAAGATACAACACTTCCTAGTGTTATTGAATTTGGCATCGATAATAATATTGTAGCAGAATTTTATGGAAACAGACTTGAATTAAATGATCTAAGAATCGAAGGCACAAAAATTGAAACTATTAACTCAAACGAAGATTTAATTTTATCTACACCAGGAGATGGTGTAGTTAGAGTTCAAGATGTTTTAGAAATTAGTGGAACTCCTAGCATTGATGATCCTGATCAAGATTTAGCAGCACTTGGAGTGCAGTATGAACCTAATTATCCTGGCGATGGTATTAGATTATATGTTAAAGATAGAGATCACGGCGGCACTGGTGTATTTTTCAAACACCAAGACCAAACTAGAGGTGAACTAATAAGTAATAATAGATCAATAGTTTACAGTATGATATTTTAAAAGGACGAAAACATGGCAATAAGTAGCGTAGCAGTAGCAAACACAGATACAGATTTAATTCTTGTGCCTGATCCTTTTGTAGGATGGGATCCTGCAACGTCTGATCAACCGCCTGTTAGATACGCAATTACAACAATTATGGTTTGTAATACTTGGGTACCTAATCCGGTGCATGAAGAAGACGGACTTACAACTTTTGATATGCATCTTGTTAAAAGAGATGAACCAAAAAGTGATACAAATAAAGTAATTAATGTTCTCGAACTTCCAGCAGGGGAAACATTTACATTTGATTCGGAAAAAGTTGTTTTAGAATCAGGTGACAAAATTGTAATTGTTGGAGATTCTCCAACTAATTTAAGTGCAACAGTAAGTTATTTGGAAGTATAATATGAGATTAATGAAAGCGCAAACTACTAACTTAAGAAGCATTAGAGGTAGCGGTGTAAAGCAAGACTCTAATGGTCAAGTTATTATGCAAAGCAAAAAGGGTTTGCGTGTACCTAAAGGTCGAGAAAATGATAGACCTTTTTATCCTGATAACGGATATGTAAGATACAATATATCTGACGATCAACTTGAAGCATATCAAAACGGTGCGTGGAGAGAAATACGATTTAAGGAACCTAACCAAGATCCTGGAATTGTACAACAAAGTTTAGGCGTTGGAGACGAAGTAGAAACCGACTTTGGACCGTTATACAGTGGCGATCCTGATTTTCCAGTACCAGAAGCAGCACAAAACATTCTCGTATTTGTAGAAAATGTTTTTCAAGTTGCAATAACAAACTACACATTAGTACAAAATCCTGTAGGCAAAACTGCTGGCTGGTATATCAGATTTGGTACTGCTGTACCTTTTGGTAAGCCTGTCACAGTCCTACATAACTTTGACAAGTAATTACTATAAATACAATATAGTAAGGAAGAAGCATGTCACAAGTTGGTAGAATAGGTGGTGGTGTTTTAAAAGCCAACATCGAAATCAATGAAAATAACGCAGGTAAAGATTTCTTAAACTTTAAAAATACCGGAGCGGATACAGCAGTATTGCACATCGATCCGCTTACAAGTCGTATTGGCGTTAATATGGAGAACCCAGCAAGAGATGTTGAGGCTCCTACACAAATAAGATCAACCCATTGGAATAGTGATGTAGCTGAACTTCCTAATTTTACAATTGATGGAAATATTACAAATAATATAGGTCCTACAACTACAATAAGTTCGGCGGGAAATATACGTTCAAGTGGCATTGCAGTTTCAGGAATAGAAATCGATGACAACAAAATTATGTCTCGTCAAACAGATCAAGATATAATAATACAAGTTGGCACAAACGAAAGAGTTAGAAGTTATGCTAACGTAGATGTTTACGGTGACATTAGTGCAGAGGCAGTAACACAACCCGACTTTGACATTATAATCGAAGAAGTTCAAAAAATTGTAAGCGGAGACACATCGGGATTTTTATATCCGTTCTTAACAAGTGTTGCAGGCAACGGATTTCAATACGGTGATATTAATAATGACGGTTCTATAACAGCAAGTGATGTAACTGCATTTGCTCGTTGGAGAAGTTTAGGTGATCAAAACCTAACTCATATGAAAGATCATTTTATACCTGATTTACTTACACTACAAGGAACATATCCAGATGCTATAGATGCTGGCGGCAAAATACAATTTACTGGAAATCTTACATTTGGTGATGACATAACTGAAGATACTATTGCATTTGGAGATGAAATTCGTAGTGATATTTTACCTGATGTTAATAATGCATTTAGACTAGGTAGAGAAGGCAGACGATGGAATCAAATCTGGTCAGATTCAATTGAAACAGAGAGTGCAATTGTTGTAAGTGATTTAATTATTAATGGTATTAGCATGGCAAAACGTATGGGAAATACGTTTTATGTTGATACTAACGGAGATGATAATAATACTGGTGATCATCCAAGAGCTCCGATGCGTACAATAGCCGGAGCACTTGCAAAATGTGATGCAAGTATCGCCGGCCCGGTAACAGTTTCTATAATGGCAGGAACATATCAAGAAGTTTTACCTCTTATTCTTCCACCAAATGTAACTGTTAGAGGTGACGATTTAAGAAATGTTGTTATTATTCCAGAATCTGGTAGCGAATACGAAGATGTATTTTTACTAGACGGAGAATCTGGAGTAGAAAATGTAACTATTAAAAACTTTTATTATGATAGTGTAGCGAATAAAGGACATGCTTTTAGATTTAAATCCGGCGGGACTGTTACAAGTAGATCACCTTATGTAAGAAACGTAACTGTAATTACTAGAGGAAGTGTTGTTACTGTTGATGATCCTAAAGGCTTTAACGAAGGCGATGCAGGTCGCGGTGCATATATAGATGGTAGTGAACTAACAGCTATTAGTAGAAACGCTGCAATGCTGTTTCATGCAGCAACATTTATTACACCTGGTGTAGATGCTGTTACAATGACAAATGGCTGTAGAGTTGAATGGTTAAATTCCTTTACATATTTTGCAAACAGAGGATTGTATGCTGTTAACGGTGTAACTGGTAGAGTTGGTTTAGACGGTAGTACAGTTAACTACGGTGCTGAAATACGTTCGATAGGCAGTGCAAACGTTTACGGCAATGTTGGTGCAGAAGCAGACGGCGCAGACTGTTTAATGTATCTAATCAATCATAATTTTGCTTATATAGGTTCTGGAAAAAATGTAGAAAACGACGAAACACTTACAGACTATACGCAAATTGCAAAACAATTAAACAGCGGCAAAATTTATTACAGTAGTACAGAACAAAACGGTAATTTTAGAGTTGGTGAAGCTTTCTTTGTTAACTTCCAAACAGGAAATACAAGTGTAGACACTTCAAACATTAACTTTGATGGGCTAAACAGTTTAACCCTTGAAGGAACAAACAGCAGAACTATACTTTCTTCTGAAAAAATAGATGTTGGAAATTTACGTTTAGCGGGTAATACACTATTTTCTTTATCAGGCGATGTAAACGTTGATTCAATTGACGGAAATATCAATTTCCAAAATGACGTTAACATATTACAAAATTTAGATATCACCGGTGATGTAACAATTGATGGTCAATTAATAACTTTTGGTAATCAGTTCCAAGATACTGTAACATTTAATGTTGACATTAACCAAAATTTTGTACCAGATGATGACACTGCTTATACTTTGGGTAATTCTACATACAGATGGAAAGATGTATATCTTGACAAAGCAGAAATAGATGGTATACAAATATTTGATAATATAATTACAACAAAAGATAGCAATGCAAATTTAGAACTGTTAAGCAATAGTGCAGGTGTTGTAGCACTAGAAAATATCACTTTTAAAGAAAATACAATAAGCACATATCCAATTGTTGGCGCTGATTCTACACTTGATGATTCTCATCTAAACTTAGATATCGGTGGAGACTTTTTAGACATTCAAGCTACTGGATTTGTATTACCAAACGGCACTACAGCACAACAACTTAGAACAAACGATGATGAAGACCTTTCAGGTGGACTTAGATTTAATACACAAACTGGTTTATTTGAAGGTTACGGCGATGCACGTATAACCTTTAGAGGTGTATACTCTGATAATCAAAGAACAAATGTAACTGCACATAAAACTAATAACACTTTAAATTTTGTAGTTAACAACAATCCAGTAGGACAAGTTAACGCAATGGGTTTAGAAGTTGTAGGACTACAAAGCGATAGTATTCTTATTAACGATAACGTGATTACTACTGTTGATAGTAATGCTGATTTAGAATTACGTAGAACAACAAACGAATCTATATTGCTAAACGGTCAAGAATATGTAAGAGACAACATATTCACAAACGATAACAACGCAGGTGCAATGACAATTTATAGTACCGACAGAGGATTTGTTAAATTTACAGGAACTGACGGTGTAGCACTACCAACTACAGGTTCTGTTGCTATTGACGATGTAAGTACAGCTACTATTGTAGCAGGAACAGTTTCTAATTCAGATATTTTTGCAACTTCTGCAGGAGGTGTAACTGTACAATCTGCAGGCATTGGATCAACAAATAATGATGGGTTTGCTACATATCCGCACTACTTGTTTACAGGATCATCAAATACAAGTATTGAAACAACAACATACGATTTATCCAACTGGCGCGGCGGCGGCTTTAGTGGTAAAGTTATTGTAGGTAGCGGAACAAATGGCGGAGAGAGACCGGAACAATTAGAAACTTTAGAATTACAGTTTACAACAGATAATACAAACTGGACAACTTTAGGAACTATTGCATCTGGAGATGATTCAAAGGATTGGGCAGACTTTGAAATACTACTAGGTTTAGACGCATTTGGTGAGAATGTTCCAGCAGCTAGTGGAACTATACAGTCATCAGAATTTGGTAGCAGTGATAATAGTCCAAATCAAAGTTTTAGACTTAATATTGAAGACCTTTTAGGCTTTGAACCAGATAATGCAACAATTACATCAGTTGAATTTAGAGGCGACTTTGGAGATAACAACGAATATGTAGATGTCACTATAAATGGAGTCACTTATAGAATAGGCGAAACTGAAGATATTGGCGATACAGATCAATGGATACCTAGTTCAAATCTTACAAACGTAGATATTTCAGCAGCTCTAACTGAAGTAGATTTTAAAACAGGGTTTGATGTACTAGTTTCTCCTAGTAGTGCAATATCTTTTGATAGTGTAGGCATAGGCAATTGGTGGGAATTGCGATTTAATATAGATGCATCCCGTGCAGAAGTTATTATTGATACAAGTGCAGTTAAATTTAGGGTTCATGAAACAGTTCTTACATCAGACGATAATGACAATTTTGGATTGACAGATCTTGCACTAAGAATATCAGTAGAAGATGCTATTGCTCCTGTAGAAGGTGCTATAAGATTTAACATTGGTACAAAGCAAGAAGAAGTGTATAACGGAACACAGTGGATTGCAAGTACTGGTTTAGAAGAAGACCCAGTTACAAATGAAGTTATGGAAGACTTTTCTAACGTTTGGTCTCTTATCCTAGGGTAACACACTCCTTTTCTTTAAATTAGATAAATATTATTAATGCAAGTAAGACCAATATTTGCAGGTCGAAACTGTGGTTAGCCGGCAAAGAGCCCGAGGGATGAAAACTAGGCTAGAGGGACAGGATCCCCGTATTGAGGAGAAGAGATGGCAGTTGGTCGAATATCTGGTCCGCTCTTAAAGGCAAACTTGCTCCGTGATGGAGTAGACCTCGCTTTTGAGACAGACTTACTTTATCTAGATGTCAATAACAACCGTATAGGTGTGAATAATAGCTCTCCTGAATACGACTTAGATGTTACCGGCATAGTTAGAGCACCAACAGTAGAAATTACTAGTTTCGCTGACTTTAACGGCGTTCAATTCTCTGGTGATACAATTTCAACAACAAACGGTACACTAACAATTGGTACCGGTGACAATGTTGTTTATCAAAACAAATTAGATATTGATGAGATTACATTAGAAAACAATGTAATCAGCACACAAAATTCAAACGCAGCAATCGAATTTAGACCAAACGGAACGGGTAAAGTAGAAATACATTCTAACTTATCTGTACAAGGTAACATATATGCAACTGGTAGTATTACTGCTGATGGCGAAATTACAATCGGTGATGCAAACACAGATTATATTGAGTTTAATGCAGAAGTAACAAGTGATATTATACCAGATGCAGATAATACTTATAGTTTAGGTAGCGACCCTGACTCAGGCGGCGCACAATGGAGTGCTGTTTATGTAAATCAATTTAATGCAACAAGTGTTGCTACAACTGATCTTACAGTAGATGGAATTGATTTAGCACTACGTCCAGGAAGCACAATTTATGTAGCAGAAAACGGCGATGATACACTTACAGGAACACATCCACAAGATCCAGTTGCTACACTTAAACATGCACTTACACTTGCTACAGCAGGCGACACTGTTTATTTGTTTCCTGGTGTATACGAAGAAATATTTCCACTTACAATACCAGTAGGCGTAACTGTACACGGACACAGTTTAAGAAGTGTTACTATTCAACCTACAGCAGGAACATCTACACAAGATGCATTTTTACTAAACGGTGAAACAACTATTGAAGAAGTAACTATCACTGGATTTAACTTTGATGTCGGAAACAATACAGGGTATGCATTTAAATATGCACCTGGCTTTGAAGTAACTACACGTTCACCTTATCTAAGAAACATAACAGTAATTACAAGCGGAACAGTAACAACAGCAGACGATCCGAGAGGATTTGATGCAGGTGACGCAGGTAAGGGCGGTTATTTTGATGGCTCTGTTGCAACTCCTAACTCAAACGAAGTTAGCATTTTGTTCCACGCAGTTACGTTTATTACCCCAGGTGTTGATGCAGTAACATTTACAAACGGTGTAAGAGTCGAATGGTTAAACTGTTTTACATACTTTGCTAACAGAGGTGTGTATTGCTTAGACGGTGTAAGCGGTAAGTCAAGTGTTGGTAAAACAGCATTACGTGTTGCAGATGTAACTGGAGCATTTGTTGCTGGCGAAACAATTACATATTATGATTATGACGGTGTAACTGTATTAGGAACTAGTACAATTGACAGCATTGATGCTGACGGTAAAATATTTGTTTCAGGAAAAGTTACAGGTTTTGAAACAGCTGAAGAAAGACTAGGTAAACAAATAGCAGCCAACGGTGATGCACAACTTGATACTTCAGAAAAGAAATTCGGAACTGCAAGTTTACGTTTAGATGGCACTGGAGATTATGCTAGTGTACAACCTCAAAATGATTTTGGGTTCGGTACAGGAGATTTTACTGTAGAAGCATGGGTATATGCAGATGCAATTCCTGCAACAGATCAAAACATATTTGATTTTAGAGCATCTGTTGACACCGACGTTGCTCCAGTAGTATATACAAATAACGGAAGCATCTATTATTATACAGATAGTGCAAACAGAATTACAGGGGCTGCTGCAATAACAGCAACAACATGGCATCATATTGCACTTACAAGAGAAGGTACAAATACAAAACTATTTGTAGACGGTACACAAGTAGGTAGTACATATACTGATAGCAATGACTACGGTTCTGCAAAACCTTTGTTTATAGGTGCAAAGCATGACGGCAACGATGCACTTGCAGGTAATATAGATGACTTTAGAGTCATCAAAGGAGAAGCTGAATATACAGCAAACTTTACTGCACCTACTGTAAATTTATATGCAACACCTGAAACAGTATTGTTGTTAAGATTTAACGGAACTAATGCATCAACAGATTTTGAAGATGAAGTGGTTTACGCACAGGATATTAGATTTAGCGGCGGCGCAACAGCAACACGATTTACACTTACTGACTACACAGACTTTGGCGCCGAAGTGCGTATGATCGGTAGTGCTAGTGTTTATGGTAACTATGGTATTTGGGGTAACGGTCCGGGTGTAATTGTTTACGCTATTGGACAAAACCTTGCATATATTGGCAACGGAAAAGATGTAACTAATGACCCTACAACAGTTATACAAGCAAACGAAGTAATTGAATTAGATAGTGCAAAAGTAAGATATAACTCTGTAGACCACAAAGGCGACTTTAGAGTAGGTGACTTGTTTTATGTAAACCAAGAGACAGGTACAGTAACGTTTACAACTTCTAATTTTAATGTTGCAGCAGGCCAAGGTATTACATTTACAGACGGCGCAAACACTACATTTATAGACGGTAATCAAGTTGATACAGGAAACTTGAGACTAAGCGGAAACACATTAGAAAGTTTATCAGGTACAGTTAATGTTGCAGCAGCAAGCCAAGAAATTAATTTATTAGATAATGTTAATATTACAGGAAACTTAGATGTAACAGGTAATGTAACAATTGGCGGCGATATTACAATTGGTGACGAAAATACTGATGCAATTGAATTTATTGCAGGTATAGACAGTGACATTATTCCTGCTGTAAACACTGCTTACACATTAGGAAATGCTTCAAGAATTTGGAAAAACTTGTGGGCAAATCAAATAGACATAGATGATGTAAGAATTACAAACAACTATATTACAACAACTGCATCCAACGCAGATTTAGAATTACGTGCCAGTGGAACAGGCAGCATAATCATTGACAATCTTACAATTGATGATGTAACAATTTCTAGCACAACAGATATTAACTTAGCAGCATCAAGCGGACTTGTAAAAATTACAACAACTGGTGCTGTAAAATTACCTGTAGGCGATACGTCACAACGTCCAACAGAAACACCGGGTATAGTTAGATTCAATAGTCAACTTAATAGATTTGAAGGTTATGACGGAAGCGATTGGATACAATTAAACGGTGTTGTTGACTTAGACGGCGACACATCAATTACAGCAGAACTTACACAAGGTGCTAACGACAATATTATAAGATTTAATGTTTCTGGCACAACAGTTGCAGATTTAAATGCAACTAGACTGGCTGTGCCTAGACTAACCGTAGATGACATTGAAATAGATACAAATGTGATAACTACTGTTACAACAGACACAGACTTAGAACTTAGAGCACAAGGCGTGGGTGCAGTTTTATTAGAAAACTTTGCGTTTGATAATAATACAATAACAAACACTGTTACTGATAGTATAACAGAATTTAGAAACAACGGTACAGGGTATGTTAAAATAGATGGCACAAACGGTTTTGTAATACCAGTTGGTGATAACCTTAACAGACCAGATCCAGCATTTACTGAAATAGGTATGTTAAGATTTAACACGGCAGACGGAAGAGTCGAAGCATATGATGGACTTCAATGGAGTTCAGTTGCTGGACAAACAGGTGCTATTACAACAATCGACGCAGGATACTTGGCTGTAGAAACAGTACTGATACTAGGATAACGATATGGCAACATTTTTTAGAAATAACGTAATAAAACAAATAGGGTTAAAGCCAGTTGAAATACTTGCTACAACTCCAGCAAACAGGGCAACAGTGATAGGACTAAGTTTAACTAACTTAACTACATCCTTTGTTTATTGCAGTGTTTTAATTCAAGATGATACAAGTGTAACTGGTTACTACCTGAAAGATACTTTGTTGCCAGCAAATACAAGTTTGCGTGTAGTATCAACAGGTGAAAAACTAATTGTTGCACCAGAAAATAAATTACTTATACAAGCAAGTGTTAACGATTCAATCGATGCTGTACTAAGTTACGTAGAGATTACATAAGGAAAATAAGATGTCATATTATGTAGGTAATAGTCCACAAGATGTTGTAAACGGAATTATTAAGCGTTACTTCTACGGAATGCGTAGAAATGATGACGGCGAATTGTTTTTGATTAGATCAGACCAGTTGCAAGGTGGCGAAGAACAAACTGTTACAATTAACGACTTGGGTACAGCAGCAGAAAACTTTCCAGATTTTGAGGAAGGTATTGACTTTTTAGATGGCATCAACGAAGATCATGATTTCCTATACCCTAATTTGAGATATCCTCAAATTAAGTGGGATGGTAGATCAGTTTTATATTATGTTGACACAGATGGACAACTTATTTTAAGAATTAGTGAAGGATATGAGTATCCTGAAAATATATCAGCAGAAGGATACTAAGGGGATTATAAATGGCAGAGTTTAATCTAGAACGATTTAAGTACAACTGGACCGGCGACTGGGTACCGTTCGTTAGTTATAAAAGAGATGATGTTGTACGTCACGGTGCAAAGTCATATGTTTGTATTGTAACACATACAGCTGACTCAGACTTTTACGTTGACTTAGACTTTATATTACCAGGCTCGGAACCACCTGTGCCTCAGCCAAAATGGAAAGTAATGACAGACGGTAAGTCAACTTTTGTAGGCGAATGGGGTCTAGGAATAGCTTATAGACTTGGTGATGTAATATTATACGAAGGTACACTTTATTATTGTGTTGGCGCTCACGTATCTGCCGCGTTTGGCGACGAAATAACAAACTGGAGTGTGCTAGGTATTGGAAACAAGTTTATTGGAGAATGGGCACAAAATACATACTACGGTCCAAATGCACTAGTAAAATATAACGGTATAGTTTACAAGTGTTTAGTAGGACATCAAAGCCAATCAAATCTAATTGGTATTGAGGATGAGTTTGGCGAAGATTCTGCAGGTAAGTGGGAAGTATTTTTAGATGGAGTACAGTTTGTAGGAAATTATGCAGGCGGTACACGTTATAGAAAGAATGATTTAGTAAAATACGGTAGCTCAATTTGGAGATGCACAGTTGGACATTCAGGCACTTCACCAATAGACACAAGATTTTTTAATGTAGAATTTCCTGGACAAAATTCAGAAGGCAATTGGAACGCAGATAATCCTTATCAAGAAGGTGATTTAGTTAGAAGCGGTGGTAACTTATATCTTGCACTACAATCAAACACAGGACAAAAGCCTGATTTTGTTGATTCTGATCCAATATGGTTAAAAGTGTCACACTCAAATGCATTTAGAGGAGACTGGGAAGCTACAGCAACATATTCAACAGGTGATCTTGTTCGTAGAGGCGGCGAATTATATAGAGCTGTAAGAAACACGCTTAACGATGGTTCAACACTAGATTATCTTGATGACAATGATTGGGAACGTGTTGTTCCTACGCAAAACTGGAAAGGTCCTTGGGACCAAGAACAAACTTACGGAAGAGGAGATATTATCAACTTCTTCGGTAACACATACTACTGTACACAAGAACACTATTCAACTGATAATAACTTTCCAGGAGATAACGGTAGCGGATTTGACTACTGGGATATCCTAATAGAAGCAGGAAATGCAATCGGTATGAACAACAAAGGTGACTTGTTGACATACAATTTATCTCGTAGATTACAAGGTGACGGATCAACATTTGATGTAACAAATGTTCCTATTGGTGAACCAACACAAATACTTATGGTTGACGATAATGAAACAATTGGTTACGAAGAATACACCAAAGGTGAACGTCAGCTATATGTTTCACTAAACGGTATAGATGATGACTCAGATCCACTAAGAGGTTCTATACATTTTCCTTTTAGAACTGTAAGATATGCTTGTGAATACGCTGATACAAACTTTAATGGTAACTTATGTAAAATTTTCGTATCAACAGGTAAGTTTGACGAAACACTTCCGATTACAATTCCAAAAAATACTGCGGTAATGGGAGACGAATTAAGATCTACTACAATTAATGCAAAACCTGCAGATCCAGAACTTGCTGTTGATGTTGAATACAGAAAGGCAGTTATTGCTAGACTAAGAACTATAATGTCAGACTTATTAACTAATAATCCTTTTGAAGTAACAGAAGGAAATACAGTTCCTGCAGATGTAACGTTCCCTGCAAGTGATGCAAACACTATCAATAATGTACAAGTTTTGTTAGATACTTACACAGATTATCTTGACTTTAATATTAACGGTACAGGTACAGTAGCAGACACAGAAGGTGATAACGCAGCTTCTACAGACACAGCAGTTATATACGCTAGAGATATTTTGCGTGTAAACAGACCTTTTATTATTGCAGAAGCAAGAGCATATTTAGACACTGTTTACAGAGCAGATGTAAGTAGTTCTAACGGAGCAGAAAATTGGCTAGTTGGTGCAACTGGTAACCTAACAGTTGGTTTACCTATTAAATTTACTGATACAATCGGTGGACTAGAAGCAAACAAAAGATATTATGTACAAGATATTATTGATAACATTACATTTAAAGTATCTTTAACAGCTGGCGGCGATCCAGTAAACTTAACAAGCGAAGTTAAAACTGTACAACAATACTATGATTACAAAACTTCACAAGTTAATGCAGATATGATTGAACTTGTAGAAGGTTTGAGATATGATATATTATATCCAGGAAACTACAAAACAAAACTTGCAGCGAGACACTATACAAATGATGTAATTGGTAGCCAGCTAGAAGACATGTTCTACTGTAGAGATGCAACAGGTGTAAGACAATGTACAGTAACAGGTCTAAGCGGAGTTCTTAATCCTCCAGGTGTTTTTGAATTCTTCCAAAGACCTACAGCAGGCGCCTATACATCTTTAGATCCAGGTTGGGGACCAAACGACGAACGCACATGGATTATGACACGTTCTCCTTATATACAAGGTGTAACAACAATTGGCACATCGTGTATTGGTATGAAAGTAGATGGAAGACTGCACAACGGCGGTAACAGATCTATGGTTGCTAACGATTATACACAAGTACTAAGTGATGGTATCGGTGCGTGGATTGACTACAACGGTAGAGCAGAACTTGTTTCTGTGTTTACATATTATAACCAAGTTGGATATCTAGCAACTAACGGTGGCGTAATTAGAGCAACCAACGGTAACTGTTCATACGGAAGTTACGGTGCTGTTGCTGAAGGTATTGATCCAGACGAAGTACCAAGAACTGCTAAAGTGTTCAACAGAAATCAACAAGCATCTATTAGTTCTGTGTTTGCAGGCGAAGTTAGTGACTTTATTCTAAATCTAGAATACAACAATGCTGGTCAAGAATATACAGAAGCTACAGTTGCATTTACAGGCGCCGGAGCCCAAGCAAATGCTGTGTTTGAAGACTTTAGAGATGGTGGTCTGTTTGAATCAAGATTACTAACACCACCAGATTCTGGTAAAGCAGGCGGCAGCGGTTATACTCTAGAAGGTAATAACGCCCAAACAGGTGATGCGCTAACTATTACACTTGCAACAGCAGACGACGGCACAGCAGAAGAATATGTTGGACAAAGATTGCTTATCACTTCAGGTGTTGGTACCGGACAATACGGTTATATTCAAGCGTATAACCCTGTTACAAAGATTGCAACAATATACAAAGAAAGCGACGACACACCAGGATGGGATCATGTTGTTGCAGGTTCAGATATTGCAGCACTTTTGATTACAAGTACAACCTATAGAATTGAACCAAGAATGACTGTAAGTCATCCAGGTTTTACTGCTACACAAAGATTCCTACCAGGAAACGGTAACTGGATAGATGTATGTTTTGGCGGTACAACTGAAAGTTACACAGACTTAGCAGGTGAGTTTGGATCAGGTGAAACACTAGATGTTCCGCCAAGTGTAGCACGTTTCGACGTTGATAAAGTTGGTAAAACGTATGATGTACAGATTCGCAGCGGACAAGAAGGTGCAGGCTATGCAGTAGGTGATATTATTGAAATCAGCGGTGCATCAGTTGGCGGTGTGAGTCCTGATAATGACATTACAATCACAGTTACAGAAATATCAAATGATAGTACAAACAGTATTGTAGCATTTACAAGCACAGGTGTAGGTACAGATGGTAGATTTATTACTGTTATGCAAACTAGCAACGAAGCAGCATATAGCAGCAACGGCGGCACAAACTGGAATGCTGTTGAACTTCCTGATATTGGAGAATGGACAGCGTGTGCAGCAGGAAACAATAGATTTGTTGCTATACGTTCTGGATCTGCTAGAATGGCATATAGTTTAGACGGTATTAACTGGACTAGAGGCTTTATGCCACAAAATAGAGATTGGATAGATGTAATTTATGCTAAAGGAAAATTCGTAGCAATTGCATCTAATTCAGAAGAATATGCAGTATCAGAAGATGGTATTAATTGGACTGAAAATGTTTTTCCAGACATTACAGGTGTTGGAGACTCAACAGCAACCCAATGGAAGGCAATTACATACGGTAAAAACAAGTTCTTAGTAATGTCTCAAGCAGACAATGTTATTGCTACTTCACCAACAGGCGGCACAGGAACTTGGACAGTATACGAAAATGCATTGCCAACAATTACAGATTGGCAAAGTGTTGCCTACGGTAACAACAGATATGTTGCAATATCAAGGCAAAACAGCGAAGCGGCCTACAGTTTCGACGGCGAAACTTGGGTATCAGCAACAATGCCAAAGCAAGATGGATCTTCACATCATAACTGGTTAAAACTAAGATATGCACAAGGTGTATTCTTTGCTGTAGGTGATACAGGCAACAGAAATGTTGGGCTAGATCCAACAGATGGCCCAACAACATTCTGTGCTACATCAGAAGATGGTATTCTTTGGACAGGTAGAGATATTCCACAACCTAGACAAAATTATAGATCGTGTGGATTTGGATCTTACAACGGTGTAGGTAGATGGATACTTGTATCACAAAATGATATTGGTGACGGTGCTGCTGAAGTTTATACAGGATGTAGAGCAAAAGTAAGAGCTAACATCAACACTGGTGTGTTCAGCGAAGTTAAGATTTGGGATCCAGGCAGCGGCTATTCAGACGAAAATCCACCTGTGATTTCAATTGTAGACAACTTGTTCTCTGTAGAAGTACTATTACAAAATAGAATAGGCAACGGTGTACTTGCACAGCCTAGCTTTGTATTTAGAGGCTTTGGTTATAGAACATCTAGCACAATAGGAACTATATCGGGCGATGGTTTTTCAGACGAATATCCAATTGGTGCAGACATTGTAGTAGACAACTTAGAAGTTTATCCAGGACCTGGAGCACAGTTTTTGTTTGCTACAATATTTGATTTAGATACCGACCAAGAAGACGATCTAAAGATTTACACTGTACAACAGATTACACCACTTGGGGCTGATGACAACGGTAAATTAAAAGCTGGTATTAAACTAACACCCGCAATTGAAAATTCAGATAACTTAGAAAACGGTACTACAATAACAGTTCGTGAAAAATACTCACAGTGTCGTATTTCTGGACACGACTTCTTAGATGTAGGAACAGGTAACTTTGTTACTACAAACTATCCAGATGTATATTCCGACGGTGCATACTTTGTTGCTGCACCAGAAAATGAAGTTATTGAAGAAAGCGGTGGTAGGGTATTCTATACAAGTACTGACCAAGACGGTAACTTTAGAGCAGGTGAGCTGTTTAGCGTACAACAGGCTACTGGTATTGTTACTATTAGTGCTGAGTTCTTTGACTTAGATGGTCTAAGCGAACTTGCACTAGGCGGTGTTAGACTAGGTGGTTCAGGTGCTGTTGTTAGAGAATTTTCAACAGATCCAAACTTTACTGAAGATAGTAATAACGTTGTTCCGACTCAAAGAGCTATTGCAACGTTCTTACAAAACAGATTGAGCCAAGGTGGTAGTGCTCTTGAAACTGGTACAATTGTTGCAGGTGTTACAAGGATTGGTAACAAAGGTACCGAGAATCAATATATTGACACAACTACAGGAATACAAATTGAATTACCAAGAAGAATGGTTATCGATAAAGGTTCAGAAATAAGCGGAACAATGGTGAAGCAAATGATTATTTTAGGAGAAGCTGGAAGTGACTTTAGTACAGACAATGACTTTAGTGACGGCAGTTTTTAAGGAAAAATGAGCAAAATATATATTATGATAAATACTTTGAGCGGAGTAGAAAATGGCAGAATTTAAACTAGGTAGAATTAGGTTTGTCTGGAAAAGTAACTGGACAGCTAGTACAACGTATTACAAAGACGATGTAGTCTTTGTAGGCGGTAAAATGTACATTTGTGTAATTGGTCATGAAAGCCAATCAGACTTTTTTCTAGACTTTGATATTACACCTCCAAAATGGAACATTGTAAGTGATGGTTTCCAGTGGAAAGGTGACTGGGCAGTAGACACTAGATACATTTTTAATGATATTGTTAAGTACGGTTCAAGACTTTATGTTTGTACAGCGATACATACATCAGCTGCAACAGAAACACTTGGACTTGAAGCAGACATTGGAAGTTGGGATGTATTCGGTGAAGGATTAGATTTCAAAGGTGCTTGGTCAACTACAACAAGATATAAAGTTAATGACTTAGTTAGATATGGTGGATATGCATATGTTTGTAATACTGCTCATACTTCATCCGCAACAGACGCTCTAGGGCTTGAAGCAGATCAAAGCAAGTGGACTGCTTTAAATGCCGGTATTGAATATAAAGGCGCATGGCAAGGTTCTGCAACTAGATATAAACTAAATGACGTTGTTAAGTACGGTGCAAGTCTTTGGATTTGCACAACCGCTCACTCAAGTACTAATAACTTTGCAACTGATGAAAGTAACTGGACACAGTTTGTACAAGGTTTCCAGTTTGAAAACGATTGGGATACATACAAAATTTATCAGCCAGGCGATATTGTGCGCTACGGTGGTAATCAGTATGTAGCACTAGAAAACCACAGCGGCTCGCGTCCAACAGATACATTAGATGATCCAAATAACTGGCAGTTGTTTACTGAGAACTTTAGATTCTTAGGCGAATGGGGCGAAGATAGTTCTAACCAAGATTATAAACCAGGTGAAGTTGTAAGACACGGCGGTTATACATATTTGTGTATAGCAGACAGCAACAACAATGAGCCACCAAATCCTACTTACTGGGAAAGATTAAATAGTGGTCTTAACTGGAAAGGTGCCTGGACAGATGACACACAATATATTCTAGGCGATGTTGTACGTTACGGTAGCAGCAGTTATGTTTGTGTGCAAGCGCACTTGTCAGAAGGTGATGACTATTCAACAATAGGCGCAGAAAACTCTCGTCCAGATCAAGACGCAACTGGTACATACTGGAACAGTTTAGCAGTTGGAACAGAAACAGAATTTTTAACAACCAAAGGTGACTTGGTTTACTACGGTGGTGCAGGTCCAACAAGATTGCCCGTTGGTAGTGAAGGACAAGTTCTACGTGTAAGCAGTGATAGTATTCCTGAATGGACATATTTAGGTGCTACAGACGATGTTTACTATGTTGCACCACACGGTATTGATAAACCAGCACCGGACGCAGGACGCACAATTGATAAGCCTTTTAAAACAATTAGATATGCATGTGAGCAAATTGAAAAAGGAACAAGAGTTCCAGCAGTTGCACGTATGCTAGAAATGAATAGACAGTTTATTACAAGAGAGATTGTAGAATGGACTGACTATCAAGTTACAAATAACATTGCACCGTTTACAACAGCATTTACATATAACCAAGAAAAATGTGAAAGAGACATGGGTTATATTGTTGATGCATTTATATACGACTTAACACACGGTGGAAATGTAAAATCAAGAGAAGCAGCTCTACGTTATGTAAGAGATCCAGGCAAATTTTATGCACTAGGTCAAGAAGCAGAAACAGTTGCATCTATTAATTACGGTATTGGCCTAATACAAAAAGTACTAGCAGGCGAGGCACCTGCTGTAAATTATCAAACAACTAACGGTGATAATTCAACAGCAGTAGTAGCACAGTATTTTGACGTAAACTTTACAGGGCTTGATACACTAGAATATAACGGAGCTGGCGGCTCCACAGGAACAGCATTGGGCGTTAATGCAAGTATCCAAGATCCAGATGCAACTGGAAGTGGTGGCTACGGCGGCGGCGACAATGACGGCGGAGGATACTACTAATGGCTACAGTATTTGAAAGAATACAAGATCTCGGTACAATAATTACCGATGCAGTTACAGCAGGTGAGGACACTAACGTTCCACCAAGAGAAATTAAAAACAGTTTGGTAAAAGTAGCAACAGGTACTTATACCGAAGTGCTACCAATACGGGTACCTGCAGAAACTTGTATTATAGGTGACGAACTACGTTCTACAAACGTACAACCAAGAAAATCAGATAACGCAACACTTACTCCTAAAAAGGACTTTAGATTTAGTTACCATGCTCTTAACAGACTAAGTGAAATTATCGGTGATGTTGTAGACGGTACCACTGTAACAGCAGCAAGTGGCAATAACGAAACTCAAGTAGCCCAGTTTCCTTTAGGTCAGCCAGCAGAACGCAGTGCAACAGAATTACTTGCAAAAGTTATCAAAAGAAATATCGATAGTAGCTTGCAGACAAGAATAGAAACTGATATGCCAGACAGTGCTTCTACAGATGCAGATTTTAGAAAAACATCTGATTTGTTGCTTACAAACAAAGAATTTATCCAACAAGAGATTGTTGCATATCTTTCTACAAACTATGCAAGTCTAGACTACAGCAGAACAAGCTGTAAAAAAGATGTTGGATTTATTATTGATGCAGTAGCATATGACTTAGTTTATACAGGTAACTGGCAAAGTGTTACAGCTGGCCTAGCTTATTATGATGGTAGTTCAGGTAACCTACAAATTGACAGCGAAGAAAAATCAGCAACAATCGCAGCATACGGATATCTAAAAGACGTAATGAAAGCTGTTGGTAGAGGCACAGCAGTTAGCCCGCAGTTATCAACAGGACCTGCAGAGCAGTTCTTAGGCGTAGGCGGCACAATCGCAGCTTCAACAGAAATTGATAACCTAGTAGATGATATTATTACAATTATTAATCTAGGACCAGACAATGCTCCAGCAATTACATATCCAAACCTAACAGGTGTCGCATCTGGCTTAACAACAGCGTCAACCACACTAGAAGGTGAATATACAGCAATCAAAGAAGGTGCTATTGACTTTATTAGTAAAAACTTTGGTAGCTTTAGATATAATGCAGCAACATGTCGTAGAGATTTAAGAAACATTTTAACAGATGTTCCTTATGATATTGCACTAAACACTAACTATAATGCAGTGTTTAACGGTATTGCTTATACAAGACCTACAAACTCTTACAATTTACAAGAACAGCGTACCGAAACTTCAGGAGCAATACGTTTTGCAAAAGGCGAAGTAGAAGATGCTCTAACAGATTCTACAGCAATTACACGTAGCAATGCAGCATTTGATGAAATTTTAGACATACTTGATAACAGTTCAATTTACACAACAGGTGCTACACCTGGTGACGGACTAGCAGATGCACTAAGTTTTGATACAAGCCTAAGTAGTGCAAATGCAATCAACGCAGCAGCACAACTTAATGCAAACAGAACATTTATTGCAGCAGATGTAAACGCATATGTAGCAAATACATATCCTTCACTTACATACGATGCAGACAAGTGTGCAAGAGATGTTGGTTATATACTAGACGCTCTAAGATATGACTTGTTGTACGGTGGTACAAGTGCTTCAACAAGAATTGCACAATCATACTTTGGCATCGATGGCACTGCTTATCCAGCAGGCCAAACAGCTGAAACAGCAGCAGCTTATACTCATATGAAGAGTATACTAGATGACATTATTTTAGAAAATACTGTTACAGCACAATCTGGTAACGTCGAATCACAAGATACAAGCGGCACAGCAGGTACTGCAACAGAAGTTACTATTGTAGAAGATAATCTTCAATTAACAATCGACGTAATTACAGCAGGAAACACAACTAGTCTTCCAGCAGCAGTATTTCCAGATCTAGCTGCTTTAGGTGTAAGTGGTACACTGCAAACTGAAAAAACAGCAGTTGATGACGCACAAGCACAAATTGTACTAGATACAATCCAGTATATTAACACAACATACAGCGACTTTAATTACAACCAAGCTAAGTGTATGAGAGACATTGGCTTGATTCTAGACGCTGCAAGATATGATTGGATGTTAGGTTCTAACTTTGCAGGACAGGTTGCTGCATACAGCTACCTAAGACGCCCAAGTGCAGCAGTTAGAGATGAGCAAAAAGCAGCATCACTAGCTTCATTTAAATATGCAAAAGAGCAAGCAAAAGCAAATGTAGGCGGAAACGCAACTGCTATTGCTGGACTTGAAGAAACATTTGAATGGATTGATACTGTATTGTTTGGTAGTTCAAACGAAGGTTCGAATGTACAAACAGACGAGTTCAACTTGTATGCTGCAAGACGTCAGCTAGAACTTAATAAAGAATTTATTAAAGAAGAACTTGTAAACACAGTAGACAACTACTTTAAAGATACAAGTTCTGAAATAGCATCTAACCAAATTACTGTTACAAGTACAGCTTGGTTACACCTAGGTATGGAAGTTAAGTTTACAGACATACTAGACGGTGTTACAGCTTTAGTAGAAGGTACAACTTACTATGTAAGAGAAATTGTTGATGCAACACACTTTACAATAAGCGAAACATACGGCGGTAGTGAATTAACTATTGCACCTAGTACAACAGGTACAATGAATGTTCTACCAGTATATGAATACAACAGAGTACTATGTAAACGTGACATTGATACATACATTGATGCAATCAAAGAAGATATGACATTCCCTGCAAAATATCGCAGAGATTATACAGATAGCATACAATGCATCTATCCAGGCATTTACAAATCACGCCTAGCTGCAAGATACTATGTAAACAGCGTAATTGGATCACAGGAAGAAGATTTCTACTACCTACGCAACGGTACAGGCTTGCGTTTACAAACAATGCAAGGACTAACAGGCGATCTAAGTCCAAACAATGAATACGGAACAAAACGTCCAACAGCAGGTGCATATGCATCGCTAGATCCAGGTTGGGGACCAAACGACGAAGATGTTTGGATTATTTCTAGATCACCTTACGTACAAAACTGTACTACATTTGGTACAGCAGCAGTTGGTCAAAAGATTGACGGCGCATTACACAACGGTGGCAATGATAGTATTGTTTCAAACGACTTTACACAAGTTATTAGTGACGGTATTGGTGCATGGATTACTAACAACGGTAGAGCAGAACTTGTATCTGTGTTTACTTACTATGCACACATTGGTTATCTTGCAGAAGCAGGCGGACGTATTCGTGCAACAAACGGTAACAACTCATACGGTGACTTTGGTTCGGTAGCAGAAGGCGTTGATCCTTTTGAAACACCAATTACAGGCATTGTTGACAACAAATCACAGTACAACGCTACAATTGCTAATGTTGAAAGTGATGCCGATCAACTGTTTAGCTTTGAATATTCACATGCTGGTAACAACTATACTGAAGTTGTTTATGATATATTTGGACCAGGCGACGGCGAAGTTATTGAAGGCGACGAATTTAGAGATGATTCTGCATTCCAAGTTAGAGTGCTTGATTTAGATGATTCAAGTGGCGAACTAGGTGGTAGTGGATATTTAAATGTTCAAAACACAGCACAGTCTGGTACAACTACAAGTTTAACACTTGCTGCAACAGACGGTAATATTTCAAGTGCATATCCAGGTATGAGATTGATTATTACAGGCGGTAGTGGTGTTGGACAACACGGTTTAATTAAAACTTATAATTCAGGATCGAAAGTTGCAGAAGTTGTTAGAGAAACAGAAACTGTTGTAACAGCTGGTAACTTCCAAATTGGAGATATCTATAGAATTGACAGTGTTGGTACAACAGACTTTACAGCAATTAGTTCATTAACTAATCCTGAAGCAGGTCAAATATTTACTGCTACAGGCGCAGGTTCAGGAGACGGTGTTGCAACTAAATGTGAAGACGGATATGATCATTTTGTAAAAGGATTTACACTAGCAACTCCTAACAGTTCATCAACATATGAAATTGAACCAAGTGCAGCATTTACTGCACCTCCAAAATCAGCCACTTCTGATCCGATGAATGTATCAGCAGACTTTTCACACATTGAATATTGTGAAACAGCAAAAATTTACTCTGCTGTAACAGCAAGTACATACAGCGGTGTATTTGGTTCTGAAGCATCATTTAATGTTACAAGAAACGGCAGCAAGTATTTTGTAGATCTAAATGGAGGCGGTAAAAACTATGCAAGAGATGAAATAATTACTCTTGCAGGCACAGGGTTAGGTGGCATTGCAACAACAAATGATATCACTATTACTGTTACTGCGATAAACACAACTACTGGTGCAATTACAGGTTTTGACTTCAGCGGTACAGGTAAAGCAGGACAGTTTGTTGCTGTTAGTGATGCTAGTGGAGACATTTATCTAAGCGATGACGGTGCAACTTGGACAACTGTAACACTTCCAGGTACTGCTCCTACAGGACAAGTAAGAATTGCAAACGGTTTAATTAATGACGGTTCAAGTGTGCTAAGAAATAGTGCAACTGTTATTATCGGTCAGAGCAGTGCAAGTGCTAATAACATTTGGTATGCAACAGATGATCTTACAAGTTGGACTAACACAACACTAGACAGTACAACAATCAATCAACCAAGCGATATTGCGTTTGGTAGAAACAAGTTTATGGTTGTACATGCAGGTAGCGACAGTCACTTCTTTAGTGAAGACGGTGGTGTAAACTGGACAGAAAAAACAGCAACACTTCCAGCAACTGGATACGAGCTATTAACATATGGCGGCGATAAGTTTGTTGCAATTGATAAAGTAACTACAAATGTTGCATACATTGATCAACTACAAGCAACACTGTCTGGAACTTGGCAGATACAAACACTTCCAAATCCGGACAACTGGGCAGACTTAACATACGGTAACAACAGATTTATTGCTGTAAGTAACAACAACAACCGAGGTGCTATGAGTTTAGACGGCGGCGATACTTGGACAGAAATTACACTGCCAGCAGGCGCATATACAAGTGTTGCATACGGACAAGGTGTGTTTGTTGCAACAAGAACTGATAGTACAAACGTTGCATATTCAGAGTTTGGTTCAGAATGGCAAGAACTAGCAACAACATCTATTACAACAGGAGCAGGTCCAGTAGGATTTGGTAATCCACAGCGTGAAGGTAGATTTATTGTTGTAGGTGGCGCCGGCGGAGCAACAAGCGAAATGAATGTTGTTAAAATTGGTTCTAGAGCAAGAGGTAGAGCTGGTGTAGCAAATGAAAAAGTATTTGAAATTAGATTACAAGATACTGGTTCAAACTACACAGGCGATGCACCAGAATGTTTTGTATACGATCCAAACAACATTTATGATGTTGTGCTTTCAACAAGAGTTGGTAAGGGTGTACTAGGACAGCCTAGCTTTGCTAATAGAGGCGGCGGATTTATTAGTGCAAGTGCAGAAGTAAATGCAGCAAACTCAAACGGTGAAGCTGACTTCTTCCAAACTGGTACGTTTGTAGCTGTAAGAAGACTTACAGAACGTCCAGTAGCAGGTTCAAACGTTGTGTTTGGATCACTACCAGATCAGGTATTTAAACTAGTTAACATTGTGTCGTTTATTGGTGATGAACCAGGCACGTATACAGCGTTCTTAAATTTATCACCAGAAATGGCAGTTGCAGACTCACCACCAGACGGTGATAGTGTAACACTTAGAATTCGTTATTCGCAAGTACGTCTAACAGGACACGATTTCCTAGACATTGGTACTGGTGGATTTGATACAACTAACTATCCTGCAACACCAACACAGGATCCGGATCAAGCAAACGAAACAAAAGTTGGCGCAGGCGGTAGAGTGTTCTTTACAACTACTGACCAAGACGGTAACTTTAGAGCTGGTGACTTGTTTAGTATTGAACAGTCAACTGGTATTGCAACGTTGAATGCTGATGCATTTAATATTGCAGGTCTACAAGAACTTTCACTAGGTGAAGTTACACTAGGTGGTGCTTCAGCAAGTATTAGCGAGTTCTCAACAGATCCTTTCTTTACTGCTAACAGTGATACAGTTGTGCCAACGCAACGTGCGATTAAAGCGTACATCGAAGCACAAATTGGTGGCGGTGGTGCGTCACTGAATGTTAACAGTGTAACAGCCGGGGATATTTTCATAGCAGGTAACACAATTACAACGGTAGCAAGTTCAGTGATAAATATACAAGCGAAGTTAAATTTCCAAGGCGGGGTAGTAGGTCTACCAATAGCATATAATTACTTCTTAAGATAAAAGAAAATGGAGAGAAAATAAAATGGCAAACGGAAGATTAGGAGCAGCAGATCTTGCAGCAGGTGTAGACACAAGCGTTTACACTGTACCAGATACAACTTTCTCAGTTGTGACTGTTGCTTTTTGTAATAGAAGTGCAAGCCCAAGAGCTTTAAGGTTAGCACTAGCAGCAACAGGCACACCAGCAAACGAAGAATACCTAGAGTATGATGTTGAAATTTTAGGTAACGGTGTTGTTGAAAGAACAGGTATTGTTATGGACACAGGCAAGCAAATCGTTGTAAGAGCAGACGATGCAGACGTTACATGTGTTGTAATGGGACTTGAAACAGCGACAGAATAAGGATAAGGTTATGGGTAGAAAAACACACTCAGGTGCAGTAGGCGCAGGCAAAGTTCAAAAGTTTCCAAACGTTGACGTTGCTGCAAATATTGGTGCAGATGTAAACAAAACATACTGGGTTGACACAAGTGCCGGCGGCATAACCTTAACTTTACCGTCAGTACCAAGTAAAGGTGACATTGTTAGAATTTTTGATGCAGGTTATACATTTGATTCAAACAATTTAACAGTAGCACGTAATGGTCAACTTGTTATGGGATTAGATGAAGATCTAACAGTTAATACACAAGGCGCAGCCTTTGATCTTGTATACTATAATGCAAGTAGAGGTTGGAGAATTTACACAACTTAAGGGAACTATTATGGCTTTATATTCAGCATTTAAAAAGATTGATTCCGCTGCTGTTGTTGACTTAGAAATTATCACTGCAGACGTTGCATCACAAACGATACAAACGGCTAAAATTGCAGATGGAGCTGTCACAACAGCTAAGATTGCACCTGGTGCAATCACAACTGATAAACTTGCTGCTTCCTTGGATATCAGCGGAAAAACTGTTACATATAGACCTATAGTAAACAGTGACATATCTAGTAGTGCTAATATTGCCGCAGGCAAATTACAAAGCGGCGCAGCCGTAGCAAACCTAGGTTATACACCTGTAAACAAAGCAGGTGATACAATGACGGGTAGACTTAATACTATTGCTGGTAGTGCTTCGTCCCCTGCAATTAGAGGTTCTTCAGACGGTAATACAGGTGTATATTTTCCAAGTGGAGATAACATGCGTTTTAGCATTAACGGTAGTGATGCTATGCGAATTGATTCAAGTGCTAGAGTAACGTATCCACAAAAACCTGCGTTTAGTGCTGTAGGAAGACCGGGTTGGTTGTATTCTAACTCATACGGTGGTACAGGGTATAGAGAACTTAATTCAATTATGAACTGGGAAGTTAGTCACCAGTACGGTGGTAGTAACTTTAGTACTGGCAACGGACGCTACACTGCGCCTGTATCAGGCTGGTATCACTTCTCAACTATGTGGTATCTACTTAACAACAGTAACGGTACTAATAGTTATGTACACTTGTTTATCAGTCGTGACGGCTCAACAGGTACAACACCAACAGGTAGAACACCTTATACAATTAACATGCACGGTAACAGAAACAACTATGATGACGGTGCAAACTATAACAGCGTATTATATCTAAATGCTGGACAATATGTAAGTCTATATGTTCGCTGGCATGCTAACGGTAATAGTAGACACCACGCAGGTCATCACATATTTAGCGGACACTTGGTAGGATAACAAAATGGCAATTTACAATAGTTTTAAGAAAATTTCAACAAGAGCTGTTATCGACGGCGAAGTAACAAGCGAAAAATTCCAAGACAGCGCAATTGAAGCAAGCAAACTTGCTCCAGATACTGTTGCAACTGTTGATATTGTAAACGGCGCAGTTACTAGCGGAAAGCTAACAAACAGTCTTGATATTTCTGGAAAAACTATGGTTTACAGATCAATTGTTGACGGTGATTTTGCAAGCAGTACAATACCCGGCAGCAAAATGGCAAGTAGTGCTATTGTAGACAACTTAGGATATACACCTGTTAACAAAGTAGGTGATACAATGACAGGTCAAATTATCTATGATAATGCAAACTATATTGCAAGTTCTGGTGCAACTACAAGTGGTCTTAGATTTAGTGCAGATAATATTGAAATACGTTCAGGCGGCAATCAAAAATTGGTGTTTGACAGCAGCGGCCGCCCACTAGAGTCAGATAGACCAGCATGGGTAGCTAGTGGTAGAGGCGGCTGGAGATATGCAAACTCTTACGGTGGTCCAGGTAGCTGGCGTGAACTAGACAACATGGGTTATAACTATAGTACCAATGGAGGTATTACAACCAGTAACAACAGTCGTGTAACAGTTCCAGTTGCAGGTTACTATTATGTGTATTTGCAAAGTTATTGGTATAACAACAACAATAACACAAACGGTTACACGCACTGGAATATCAGTAGAAACAGCGGAGTAGGTACAAGTACTACGGGCCGTGTTCCTCATACAATTTTCTCACACGGTGTTAGAAACAACTATACACCAGGAATTATGTGTGGTATTGTTGTTTATGCAAATGCTGGACAATATTTTTCACCGCAACCTTATTTTGGAGGCAACCAAGGTAGACACCACGGTAATCACACACAGTGGTGTGGATATTTAATAGGATAACAATATGGCAATATATGATACATTTAAAAAGATTGACGCACACGCTATTGTAGATGGAAGTATATTACCTGAAGATATTGGTGCAAACCAAATCACTGGGGCAAAGATAGACGCAGGCGCAGTTACAGAAGCAAAGTTTTCTGACAATGCTGTTGCTGCAACTGAACTTGCAGGTAGTTTGGATTGGAGTGGCAAATCAATTACATATAGAGATATTGTAGACGGTGATATTTCAGGAAGTGCTGCTATTGCAGGTAGTAAATTAGCAAGCGGCGCAGCAGTTGGTAACTTAGGATATACTCCGATGAATAAAAGCGGTGATCAAGTTACAAATTTACGCCTAACAAATGGTTCAACTAGCACTACTGCAATCGGCCCGAGCGGTGACAATAACACAGGTATATACTACAGTGGTAACGACACTATACTTGTTACAGCTGGCAGCGAAGCTATGCGTACAAGAGGAAATAATGTTACTAGAGAAAGAACTCCTATGTTCCACGCTACAGGAACAAGTGGTTGGAGATATTCAAACTCATACGGCGGTCCGGGATGGAGAGAACTAAACGGTAACTTTGGTTGGAGCTCTTATCAAAGAGGCGGCACCAACTTCCAAAACGGTAACGGAAGATTTTATGCACCAACAGCAGGATTCTATCAATTCCAGTTCCAGACATATTCACGTAATGATACCAACTCAACCGGTAACTATGTACACTTTAGCTTCGGCAGAAACGGTAGTGTTGCTATGCAAAGTGGTAGAACACCGCACGGTATTTGGCGCCACGGCGGCAGAAACAACCTAGCACACGGTTTATATGCTGACCTAGGTACATATATGAATGCAGGACAATACATAAGTGTTTGGATTTTCTGGAGAGGAAATCAACATAGATTCCACGGAGCACACAGTGTCTTTAACGGATACCTAATTGGATAAATACGAGTAGAGGATAAAAAATGAGAAACGTAACTTTTGAAATTACAGACATACAATATAAAGTTTTAGCTAACCAAGCACTTGATCCACAAGATTGGGTAGAGAATGCTGTTGGACATCTAGTAGAATTAGCCAAAGATCAAATGGTCGAAGCT
>Ga0255772_10000934_pt1 | contig 28805 bp, 32 predicted proteins | sample 071ome_34_FD_179970 | JGI IMG/M metagenome (GOLD analysis project Ga0255772, IMG submission 179970) | Coastal salt marsh microbial communities from the Groves Creek Marsh, Skidaway Island, Georgia - 071411BT metaG (version 2) | ecosystem: Environmental > Aquatic > Marine > Intertidal zone >...
CTCTGCTGGCTTACCTGGTGCTGCTGGTTGTGCTGGCTCTGCTGGCTTACCTGGTGCTGCTGGTTGTGCTGGCTCTGCTGGCTTACCTGGTGCTGCTGGTTGTGCTGGTGCTCCAGCCGCACCGCCTGCTGCCGCGCCTGCTTTGGCACCCGCTACCGCACCTGCCGCGGCACCTGCCGCTGCCCTGCCAATTGTACCTGCCGCTTTACCTGCGGCCGCGGCACCTTTCTTAGCCATACCAGCAACTGCTTGCCCAATACGGCTAGTCATTCCTGGTTTTTTAGGTGCATCACCTGCTGGCTGTGCACCTTGTGGTTGTGCTGGTTCTCCAGGTTGTGCTGGTTCTCCTGGTTGTGCTGGTTGTCCAGGTTGTGCTGGTTGTCCAGGTTGTGCTGGTTGTCCAGGTTGTGCTGGTTCTCCAGGTTGTGCTGGTTCTCCAGGTTGTGCTGGTTGTGCTGGTTCTCCTGGTTGTGCTGGTTGTCCAGGTTGTGCTGGTTCTCCTGGTTTAGGAGTGGCGCCGGTGGAAGGGACTTGAGCACCAGGTGCTCCGTCGACCTCTGCAGACCCCCCGTCACCACTAGTACCGCCGTCCTGATCAGGCTTTGCTGCTGATGCAGGCTTTTCAAATTCAATGTTTGCTTGTTGTGCCACTGATTGCATACCAGTGTCATCTAGTCCTGCAGACTGTAGTACACCAAATACTGATGCGGCATCTGTTGGCTTACCTGCCTTGGACCACATCTGATTCAGTTTACGTGCAGTAATCTGTTGGCCTAGTTCTTTGCCTACTGCTTTAGCGCCTTTGGCTACTGCTGCTGCACCTTTCTTAAGAGCGCCGCCTGCGGCTCTAATATCCTTACCAAGACCTTGTTCCCATCCTTTCTTAGCAAAATTCTTAACACTATCCCAACCAAGTTCATTAACAATATGACGTTCTGATTCTGTTAGTGCTAAACCGGCAAGATACTTAACATATATTGTTTCATATATTGCGGTAGTATTATCGTATGCAACACTTTGGTTTAATATTTCTGGAAATCGGATTACACGTCTAATTATATCTGTTACGTCGGCTTCTATTCCTATATTGCTGCCAGCAACTTCTCTTGCTAATGCACTAGCTGCTTGTCTAATTTCTCTCTCACCTGTTAATCCTTGGCTAACAAGATCTTGTAATTTGTCCATTGGAATATTGTATTGACTAAATGTGTCTGCGGCTGCTGATGCTGCACTTGCGGCTGCATTGCCGGCGCCACCAGCCATTGCATCTGCTGCTTGCTGAGCAGCATCCATGTTACCTAGTTGCTCTGGATTTAATAATTCCTTTGGTACTGCTATACCATTAATTTCTGTGGGTACTCCACCCTGTGATGCGAAATTTAAGCTGCTGGTATCCTCGATACCCATTTGTGCGGCTAGTTCTCTAGCCTGTGCAGCTTCAGCTCTTAGTTGTGCACCAATATCGTTTACACGACTAGGATCAACACCCACTTTTTGTGCAACTTGTGCTAATTGTTCTGGATCATCAGCGGCGGCGGCCATTGCATTAACATCGCCACCAAAGAAATCTTTAATACCGTCAACTGCTTTACCAGCAAGGAAACCAGCTACCGCTGTCTTGGCTGATTTACCAACTGCTGTACTTAGTTTTTCTCCTGCTAGTAGGTCGTTACCCATACGCAACAGAAAACCAGCGGCTGCACCACCTGCTGGACCTGCGGCAATGGATGCCGCTGCTGTTAACAAACCTACAGCAAACTTTGCGGCTCCTGGGTGTGCTTTTGCAGCATCGCTCAGTTTTAAAACAATCTGGTTAACTTTGGAATCTTTACCGCCAAGTTTGTCATACATGTCCTTCTTGGCTTTTTCAAATGCGGCGTCAATGTTTTTAACAGGAGTCGTGTCCTGTATCATTCTGCCCAATTCGTTTATTTTTTTATTGACTTGTCTAACAATGTCGGCACCAACTTTAACTGTACCGGCTACGGCGGCTCCAGCACTTGCTGCTGCATTTCCTGCTTTACCTAAACCAGTTTGGAATTCACCAGAGTTAATAGCATATTCTTCTGCACTGGTAAAAAGAGTGTTAATTTGCTGAGAAGTCAGCTCTGCTTCAAAGAGGTACTTATTTGTCTCTATAAGCTCTACGACTTCGTCCCATTCTCTGAGATATTTTCTGGTATCTTCATTAAGCGTCTGCCAGACACTTTCAGTTAAAATGGACTTTGTATAATTATTGACTTTCACCGCCTTCTCCCGTTTGACTTTCTTTAATTGCTTTTTTGATGCCACGGGAAAACTTACTGGCGTCCTTACCACGTATGCTGTTAATCAGTCTGTTGGTAAGGTCTTTTGCGGTCTGCTCATCATAATGTATTTCGATCTGTTCGATTAAGTTAATAGCACTTTTAATAACATGCTCACCACGATTTTCTACCACGTGGTTACGATCACGATCTACTGAAATCTGATTCAGTTCTTCTAAAATGCTTCTGCTTTTACGCACAATTAGTCTCCGTTGCTAATACAAGTATTTATCACTTTCTGCCTTTCAAAAATTCACGAAGTTGTAAACTCTGGCTAACGGCTTCTTGTGCGTCAGGTTCATCTGCTTTGATCACACTACTTCTTTTAAGTTGATCCATCAAAGTTGCTGTTTGTAATGCTTCTGCACCCTCTTCACCTTCTTCTAGATCCTCAATTCTCAGTGTGTCTATGTTAAATTTTAAGTCCACTTTACTGCCAACACCGCTACTGCTACGTGTTTTCATAAATTGTACTTGATATCTACCACGTTCACGCATTGCATTACTAGTAAAAATACCAATAACATTATCTGACGTATTAATTTTACTGATACCACCTGCAATATGGCTGTGATCATATTCTATTTCTTCTACAGCACTACGTCCTAACTGTGATGCTGTTGCTAATAGTATGTTTCGTTCCATACTTAAATTACGTAATTCTTCAGATACAAATTTGTCTTTCACAAACAAATTTTCTGCACTGATCTTTTTACTGATAGGCATCATTAAGTCCAAGTAGTCCACTAATAGTGCGTCTACTTTAATGCCACTCTGTATCTCATACTCACGTAAGAACACACGCAAGTCGTTGGCGCTAATACCACTAGGCATATACTTAACACGGAATTTGCCTTTGCCTTTGCCCTTCATACGAACTTTGAGATCAACATCATCCATGTTCTTCATGATCTCCTTTGCCGCATAACCACTTACCATGCTGTCCAAACGCATGCTGATTAACTGCTCACTTAATTCCAAACTAACGTAAACTACATTAAGCCCAGCCAATGCCCAGTTAACGCCCAGGTTTTGCAAAAACAAACTTTTACCACCACCACTGGGTGCGGCAAAAATAGTAATTTCGCCTCTGTTCAATCCACCATACAGTTTTTGATCAATACCTTTCCAGCCTGTACTTACTGCACCTGCTTGTGCTTTGATCATTCCAAACGCTCCTTAGGGTTTTCAAAATATTCCAAACCCAAGTCTTTAATAAGACCAATCTGTGTTGCCGCTTTAACACGTTCTTCCACAGCACCATAATTTTTATTTTCTAAATCATCAGTGCTTTCAATGATGGCCTTTTCTAGTGCTTTGTGCTTACAAAATGTTTCAAATTCAGATAAGAACCAGTCCTGATGTTCCGGTGTTACATTTGCAATTGGTTCCAGTTCTACTTTACCAACGGCATTAATTTGTTCTATTGTGGGCAGTGTGTTATGCTCTTGTGTATGACTCTTAATGAAGTCTACCACAGGACGATATTTTCTGATAAAGTGATCGCTATCCAGTATAGCCATGCAACGGCTAAACAAATCGCCATCCGATATTAAAAATTGCACAAACATGTGCTGAATTTCATCTGTATATTCTTTTATATCACTCATAAGTAGTTTCTTTTCTTCAGCTCAGTAATTATATATCTAGAAAACAGTTCATGACCTTTATCATTTGGATGATTATCATCAGGTCCTACTCTGTTTAAAAATTTTCCTTCAGGGTCAAAAATACTAACCATGTCTATTAAAATTTTATCATAAGGTAATAAATTCATCATGAGGTCTAGTGATTCTACACCACTGCTACTATAATGTAATTTTAAACACTGCGGGTCCATACCAGTTAGCAAATAGTTAATGTTGTTATGTTCTAAATAGTATACAAGTAATAACAAACTTTTAAAATGGCGATTCAATAACTCATAATCATTTTCAACCAGTAGACTGTAATTTACTACACCTCGCTTGTATGCTTCGTCCTTCCTCATAGATTCCATTTCTGATATAATTCTGTCATTTTCTGCATCCAGTTCTGGTGTACCTTGTTTGGTATGAATCACATCGTATGCTAAATCATAAGCATGATATCCTTCCATTTGGTCAGGATCTATATAATGTATTCTGCTAAGATATCCTGATTTATGAATTATCTCTTTCCTTGCAGGTTGGCTTACTTGTAAAATAAACATCCAATCACTGATATCATCGTCTATGGATTTTAAGTGTTCTACAAACTGCATTGTTGTACGTACTAATCTATCAACTCCTGTGCCTGCCATTGCATGGTTAAACAAAACAGAAAATAATGGAGATATTTTTTCAGGCCAAACAGTGCGTTGTCTCCATGGGGAACAATAAGTAAAATTCTTATATGTTATATCATGATTTTTCTCATCTTCTGGAAGTGGATTGGTTCCGTGTGTAAAACTACAGCCATTTGTATAAAGTTTCATAACATTTTACTCTTAACTTCAATCTTTATTTTATTGTTAGTTGCATTTTGTATAATACTGTCCACTGTAGCTAATCTGCCGTATCGCATCACAGCATCAGCCGCATCTTTAACATCTGGAGCCCAATTAGGAAAACTTACTTCCCAACCCAATGCTACTGCTTGTTCTATTAGCTCTTTGCCTGCATCATCTCTGTCAGGGCAGAGTATAACACGTTTACCCAGTTTGTCTATCAGATGTGCTTGCTCTGCTGTCACACTATTACCCAGTATGCTTACACCATCTATCAGTATAGCATCAAACACACCCTCAGTCACAATAACAATTTGCCGTTCACTCTCAGCAAACCTGTCCACATTAAAAACATAGCCACTTTGTAAGTTATGCAGATACTTGGGTGTCTTTTTGTCTGGCGGAGCAATATGTCTGCCAGTCCAACCCACTAGCTCACCATTGTATGTGAAAGGCACAATTACACGTTTTCTGTTAGGCAAGTCGTCAAAGTGTAACAGTGGATAAATGCCAAGTAGTCCACGCTCATTTGCGTAAACTTTTAATGGATTATTATCAGGCAAATCTTCAATATATTGTGCACTGTCAGGTAAATCCACTGTGTTAAATTTATTTGATGAGTAAACATAGTCTGTGGGTGCGGCAACTTCTAGCTCTTCACTGTTCTTTAATAATTCTATTTGTACCTGATGTATGTCTTGCTTACTGGCACCCAGTCTTTCTGCCAAGTCTTTAAACTTTTTACCCAAGTGTGAGTTCATGTTCCAGCCTGTGGTATAACCGCAGTTAAAACAATGGTAACTTATCTTTGCACCACTCTCTATAATACCACCACGTTTACGGCTGTCTGTGCACATTGGACAATCAAGAGTGATCCACCCGCTGGGTGTACGAGTAGTACGCACCGGCAGGTTATGCATCACAAGGCTGTGTACAGAATCTACGACTTTATCTATCATACGAATAGTATAATAGATTTATCTGTTTTTGTCAATGACTAATTGCGTAACTGAATCTTTGAAATGCCGCCAGAAACGGGGTAATGAAGCACCCTGACCCAATTGCAATTTACAGTAAAAGTATCTACTATAATGTTGCCAGTAGTCTGTGGATCAGCAATATCAAGTGTGGATACAGTGAACCAGTCTGGACTTTCATCATCGCTGTCGGGGGTTGATGTTAAACAACTTGCTTGTATTTGAACTTGGCCAGTATATCCTGAAGCATGGATTGCCATGGTGTGTTGTGCATAATCAAAATTTCTTTCCAGGTTACCGTACAGTGCACTGGTTACAAAACTGTTAGCGGCATCTCCTAGGATTGTATTACCTGTTTGGATAAACACTTCTGTATTTTGTGTGGGTATAGGTTCCACACTGGCTTGATCACTGATTTCTATATCAAACTTCAGGTTATTATTTTGATCAGTAAAAACTGGTAAATCAGTTTGTTCTGTTTCACTACGAGTAATGTACAATGAATATAAACCTGCATCCACAGCACCCAAATCACTTTCAGGTAATACTAATTTAACAACACCAACATCAGCAGTGTGCTCTAATGTTCTGCTAAAAATTCTTCTGCGAGTTGAAGGATTTACAACATGTGCTCTGAGGGTATCAGAAAAGACATTTTGTTTCTTTCTGTCACGATCTGTGATATGAAAGAATATTTCATTTGATAATCCTTTGTGTGCTTTTAATTTTCTGTTATTCATAGGTCTATTATCCACGTACATTGAGGTAGTAGTTACAACTAAATTTATTTTATCTTCATACAGATAAAGTCTGTGATCACTTGAGCTCATGTAAGTATTTATCTAGATTCTAGGCACGAACAAACTCGTACAATCCAGCCATATTTGCAGTTGCCAGAAAGTCCTCTTCTCTGAATCTGATCTGTCTTTCTCTGATCTGATAATCAAATATAATGTAAAAACCTATGTCATCCATTAAACTAATGACATTCCTCACTAAAATATCCCTTCTCAAGTCACGCCTATACCTAACACTCTGTCTCCAAACCATTTCTCTATAGGCGTCAATTTCGCGGTCGTTAGGATAACTATGTCCGAAAATTTCTATGATACGATCTTGTGGGAGGATTAGCTCGTACATAATAATATTTATTAAGAACCAAAGATATCAAACATTTACATTACGAATAATAAATAACTTTAATGGAACCACAGAATCCCTATAGTAAATTTGAATTTTTAACAGGAATACAATACTCAGAAGAAGAGTATGTGGGTATCGTAGTGAATCAGGACAATCAACTGCTAACCTTTTATGATGTAAACTTGATTACAACCATTCCCAAAAAGAAAGAATTCTTAGAATACGGTGAAATGTGGTGGTGGGAAAGTAATCGCCAACTGCCCATAGATGTTTTCTTACATTACGAAATGGATCAGTTCAAATATGCATTGCGAACTTTTATTGTAAAAGATGTAGAAATACTATTTGGTCCTGTAACCAGTTTACAAAACTTAATGAAGAAAAGAATTAAAAGAAGAAGTATTCAGTTAGTCAGGAAAACTGACTAGTCCTCACACAACAAATTCAACTGTACAACAATAGCCATAGCAAATGCAATAGCATGAGCTTTCTTAAAATAATACTCGCCGTTGTCAGGCTTTGACCACACCGTTTTAGCAATCTCATCAAAAGTTTGTCCTTGTAAATGTCTCTTGGCAGGACGTATGATAGCCAGTATCATTGCTAACTGTTCAATATTGGTTGGTTTGTATTGTTTAACTAAGTCTGCATAATTATTGATGTGATACAGTTGCTCTACTACTTCAGCATGCTCTAGCAGTTCCCACATAGGCTCTTGATCTACCAGTTGTTGTAAGTGTTTCTCGTTTTTTACTTTGTTATACACATTGTTATTAAGGAAGTCAACTTTAAACCAGCCATCTTGTTCTGCTTCCTTGTGATCTATAGCACTGTATCCTTGTAGTGGGAATGTGGGTATGTTCTGAAAGTAAACTCCAGTATTATGCTTTGTAAACTTGCCTTCGTTTTTTATGCTGGCAGGAGTATGCTGAATATGATCTAGAAGTTTAGATCTGTCAGCCATGTCTATGTCAACATCAAAATCAAATACATTATTTTGTAAAGACATATATACCCTCAAATTTTTCAACACCATCTTGTTTGCCGTTGCCAACTCCAGGTCTGGTGTTCAACATCATTTTAATTGTTTCTGTGTGTTTAAATCCTAATTTCTCAGCAGTACTTATCCAACGGTCAACCACTTTAAACTCTTCTTTTGGTGTTTTGTAATCTGCAATGTTTGTGGCAAAGACGCCATCATCATTTAATCCTTTATGTATATTTTGCATAGTAGGCACCACATAACCTTCGAACCAGTTATCTAAACTGTCGTACCTATTCATACACTGTGTGGGCTCGTCTGAGTACTTTTCTAAGTTAAAGTAGGGCGGACTACTAAATGCACAATCAATGTTGTCAGGCACGTATTCCTCGCTTACAGACTGGTGTATCTCGCCTGGTATACCGCCTGCTTCTGCTATAAACGCATTTAGTATGTTTAAATGGTCCACTGTCTCAGTATTGGGATCTACTCCCACATATTCTAGTTTAAGATTACTACTGGTTACACCAAGCAGTCTGCCGCCATAGCCACAACTGTAATCATATACTTTACCCCACAACACAGGACACAAATACTCCACTATTGCTCTAGCGTTTTGTGCTTTAAAGTTTTGTATATTTTCGCCTGTAACTAGTTCTAATGCTCTGCGTACAGCCGTAGGATAAACCAATTTATCTCCCTCTCTAAACTCAAAGCAAATACGAATAGCTCTGCGTAATTTGTCATCGTCATAAAATCTGTCTTTAAGACTGTTTGAGCCTCTGCCTTTGGGCTCTGCTGTCATCATATTTGGAAACAAAAATCTATTCAGTGTTTGTCCTTTGTTGTTGCCCAGTCCTATGCGGCCATTTTTTACATTATTATATGATGATGTACGAAAACTTTTAATTGCTTCTACTACACCTGTTTCTGTATAATAAATGATGGGTACCAGATTAACAGCACGGTATAAATCAAATACTTCTTCAATAGTTCCTGCTGGATCACTATCATATTTTTCTTTTGTAAATTTATCAAAGGCAGGATACAAAGGCTCATAGCCTGTAAACTTTGAGCCGTTCACGTGTAAACGTTTTATGTTCCAAAAGTCGTAAATTTTATCTAACATTTTTCATCGTCAAACAGAATGCTCCATTTCATTAATTTGTCTTTCTTAATTTCCATTCTGTCTTCTATTTGGTCCTCAGTTACAAGTCCACTCATTTTCATTATTTCGATCATGGTCATTACGTCACCAATTTCATCTTGTAAATTGCGTAGGTATTTGGTTTTACCTTTACTGCGTATCATTTTACTACAGGCCTGAATGAGCTCTCCGCATTCTTCCATAGTAATAACTAACATTTCTTCTCGTTTACGATTCATTATTCTAGTGGCTTTAATCCCTTATAAACTTCAATATCAGATACATCATTAGTATGATACGAATAGCTCAATAAGTCAACCAAGCCGTCTCCATTTACATCTATTAATCTGCTTACACCGCCCCAGAGTTGTTGTTGCTGTATTTCAGTGTGATCAGGAAAATGTTCTGCATCACTTACTTCATACAGTGTTACATCACCGTTATAGTTAAAGTAGATAATAGGATCTGTTTGATAGGATTCCTGATTTAACTTTTGAATAAAGATATCAGTCATACCATCATTGTTTAAGTCTGCACATTCCATAAAGAACGCACGGTATTGGTGTTCAACTTCTTCTGGTGTTCTGTTAACAAACTGATCATCAGCAATTTCAAATACCATTAAGTTACGATAGTTTTCTAAATCTTCACTAGAGTACTGATATCCTTCATGTACATCAATACCATATTTGAATGCATCTCCCCAGAGTTCTATAGCAATACCTGTATTCCCGGTGTCATTAAAATAATCCAGTTTGCACATTTCGTCTGTGGCAACGCCCACAGTATAGTATCCACCAATTTTGTGTACTGGTGTTTGATAACCATCTATATAAACCCATATAGGATCAGACTTTACAACTGCATCAGTAATTTGCCAGTCATTATTATTTTTTGTATAAAGAGCAACACCACAGGACTCTGATTCACAATAACCTGTAACTAACTGTTCTTTGTTTAGTACCTGAATATCAATAGCCCAATCGCCCTTTCCAGGATATAAATCTGTAATATCTTCCCATTCAGCAGTGTTTAGATTCCAACGATGAGCTTGGAATGGTGTACCCAGCATACCAGCAAATAAAACATCATCGTATCCCATATCATTTTGTATGGCACCTACTGCATGACCATGACTGCGGGTACCCACTCTCTCTATAGTGAACCCACCATCGCCAGTACTCAACAACACTGTTTGTTCTGTGTCCCAACGGCTTCCTGATAAATCATCTGTACGTAGATCTTCCCAGTTTACAGCAAATGCAATGTCCTCATAGCCGTCTCCATTAAAGTCGCCTTTTGTCCATTTGCGGCTAGCACCACCTATTCTGGGTATGTCTTCACCAAACACCCTATAATTATCCACATACCAATTGCCATATCCATCACTTACTAATGCTACTAATGCATCAGGTGTGGGTGTGTCATAAATTGCTGTGCCGGGATCTGTTGAACACCAATAGTGCAGAATTAAATCCTGATATTTGTCGGTGTTTAATTCAATAGGAATCATTGCAAATAATTCTGGTGTTGCATGAAATCTATAATCATCACAAGTAGAGGCAACAATACTATAGAGATCATCAATCAGTAACTCTTTATTATCTGTGCTAAAAAAGGTTTCTGCATACTGAGTACTTGGTGGAGGAGGAGGCGGTGCTTGAATATCAGGTGTTGCAGAACCACCACCACAACCTGAAAGAACACCCATAAATGCCACACATCTAATTAGCTCTATAAAAGTGTAGTTCATTTTACTCATACCTATATTGTGAATGTTCATATATTATAACAATATAGGGCTATGAAGTCAAGCAGATAAGTTACTGATTTGACTAGGAAATCATATCTATAATAGGTGTAGGATTGGGAGATGCATCCATTGCATGTTGCAATAATTCGTAATCTCTGCGATAAAAGTCTTTAAGTCTGAGTTGAAAATCTGGGTCACTGTAAACTTCTAACAGTTTAGGATATATGAACTTTTTATCGTTTCCACTAGTGACATTTCTGTAATCTATAACTTTGTTATGAAAGTGTCCCACCCCCAGAGCTTGTAGATCTGCTAGTACAGAAGGTGTATAGGTATAGATTTTTAATTCATTCCAGTTTAAATTGTAGGGCAAAAACCATGCCTGTGGGGCAGTGTGACGGTCGAATCCTATGTCGTAAATTTCGTCATTAAAAAATTTTTCTTCTAAATCGTCTATCTTAAATTTAGATAAAAATTCCTGGGTACCACTCAACCATCTGGATACTGGATCTCTAACAATCATGATTGGTGTTTTACCTAATGCGGGGTTGTAATCTATTTCTTGGGATTCTCCTTCACCCTCTATTGCCCAAGCAATAGCACTGCTGGCTACTTTAGGATTAGTAAAGTAAAAATATTGACCACAAATTCGGCCGCGGCCTCTGACTTCCTGTAAATCTTCTAGCGGTGCCGCGCGATTAGCGTAATCATATTTTGTAAGGCTAAAAATATGTTTACTAGTTAATGCTATCATTTGAATATATCATCAGTATAAAGTTGTTTAATATCGCTGTAGTTTTCCCTAAACTTTTTAACAAATAACGAATCCGTAAACAGTCTGTGTATCTCTACCCAAAAACATTCCACAATGCTTATAACAAGTACAACTGGTAATAGAATCCATAAATAAATCTTTTTCCATATGCTCATGTCGTATCCCAACTAATTTCTATTCTAGTACCTCCAGTTTTGTCCCAACTCCAGTTGCAACCACATTCTTCAATAATAGGAAGTACTTGTATAAGGTTATTTACACCTTTTTTGTCACCACTAAAGCAAAATAATGAATATCCTTGCTGTTCTGGTGTGGCGTATTCAGGGTCATAATGATCCCACCAATCTTCTTCTTCGTCTTCAGTGTCAAATTCTGGAGGGTCTAACTCTATTTCACAGTCTTGTGAATGGTTAAACAACACTTTGTCGAAATCTACTTCAGTACCATCTTCAAACTCGTACGGCAACTCCGCCCATGCACAACTTTGACAGCAAGGCATATTCCATTCTACAAACCAACCTTCTTCACGTAATCGTGTTTTAAGTGTTTCGAAACTCATACTGTTTCCTCTAAACTGTCATGATTTGTATATTCTATTGCCATTGGAAAAACTTCTGTAATAACCTTTGCACATTCTTTGGCTATTTGGATATGCTCTTTTTGTGTGCCATTTGCACTGCGTAAATCAATGTAGTGAATCCAACTACGCAATGTACCATTCATATACAAGCGACTTACTGTGTTTCCTTCTGGTAATACAGCACGAGCTTGCTCTTTGGCTATACCATTATCCAAAGCCCACTTATATAGTTCTTTACTTTGTTTGATTAGTTTGCTTTGTCGTATACGAAATTCCTCGTTTAGAGCAACATGTTTATTATTGTTTTCGTCAATATCAATACTATTTTGTCTGTTCTTAGGATCCTGGAATCTTGCCTCTCTGGTAACTAGTTCCAATTCTTTAACAGGGTCTGCATAACGTTGACTAAACTCCTGGAAACTAAAACTTCTGTGTCGCAAAATCTGTCTGGCAATATCTCTGGTGGTTTCAATCTCCAAACACACATTAACCATTTCAAATGGTGACCAGTGTTTGTGTTTCATCAAATATTTTAATAGTTTATGAGATGTTTCTGTGTTGTTCTGGTTGCCAGGATTACTTACCCTTGCACAATAAGCAATAAGTCCTTGAACATTTGCCATAGTGGGATCATCTTCTACCACAACTTGTGGTGCCGCACTGTAACTAATCAATTTTACTTTCATTTTATACCCTTATATAGTTGCTGCTTCACACATTGCACTAACTTCTTTAACTTGCTCTGCTTCGTTGCTAAACAAATTCATCCAATAGTTTGCATCAATAATGTTGTTTATCATTTTAACTTGCTCACCATTTAGTCTGGTTAGCAATTGGTCTCCAGTATCACTTAAATATAACACCCAAGGAGATATCTTGGCAGCTCTTAAATCATACACTGCTCTATTTGTAGAAACTTCGCAAAAGTAGTTGTTCCATTCCTTTCCAGATTCCAAACTCCATTCAGTTAGATACCTAACTGTACGTTCCATGGCTTTTAATCCAGGTTCACGTTTAACATACTCTAATAGGTATTCGTCATAGATTGCGTCTTTTGTCCAATCTGATAATTTTTTACCTTTTTTAATTAACCACTCTGCAAATGCTTCAGGATTCATGTATTCATTACGCACACACGCCCTACCAAACTTTGTAAAGCCTTCATAGTACTGACTACGAATAAAGTCTTCCATGCTTTTGGGCTTGCTTGCAGCAGTGTTAAGTTCATAGAACATCTGAAATACTCTATATCCTAAACGAATATGAGTCATATCCCTATCAGCCCACCTTCTTTTCTTTGGGCACATATGAGCACTCAGAGTTCGTTCATTACGAAACTCTTTTTCACACCATTTACACTTTGCCAAGGATTTCTCCAATGGATTTATTGTCATAGCCATGTCTTTCAAATAATTCTTTTAATTCTTGTTTAGTGTTAAGTTCGATAAGGAGCTCTATCTCATCATCTTTCATAGTGGGATATAAGTTACTTAGCCCTTCTCTTAAAGAGTCCTTTTTCTTCCTGGCGTTTGGCGGTTTTATATAAGGATGAAATTCAATTTTGCCACTGCCACAGCCGCACATCAATAGCCACTGTAGTTCAGGATGTTTACTGATAGATGCAAAATCCTTGTTTACTAGTTCATTAACCATTAGCAAGTAATGGGCCGCATTTCTGCCTTGCACACTACTACTATATCGCATCATCATCCAGGTGCTGAATGCTTTTTTCTGATCATCATTTAAGTTAGTATACCATTTACGTTGCTTCTTATCCAGAGCACCCATAACTTCTTTTAATGGTATCTGAGGTTTTTTAGCCATTATTAAAAATCCGGATAAAATGTTTTTCGCCTTTGGTTACATTTTTGTGCCAAGTTTCTGGACTGTCATCATCTGCACAATCTGTTATAAACTTCCAACACTCAAACTCCACATTCATTCTTTTGCACACTTTTGCAAGTGCATAGGCTTCCATATCAACGATGTCGCCTAACATTGGATCACGTGGATTGGTTACAAAATTATCTCCACTACTGCAAGTTAATCCATCGTCACCCATAACGATTTCTATTTCATCTTCCCAGGGTGTTTGTCCTACTTTATATCCCATTGGCTCACACAGCATATCTCGTTGAAGAAATGTTGTACATTTATGTATGCCTTTTTCAACAGTAATTCCACCAGCAGTGCCAAAATTCCATACCTTGTTTATATTGGGATAATTTACTAACAGTTCTGTTAACAGCATTGTTGCGTTAACTTTACCTATACCTGTAAAAAATATATTATCCCATTCAACCATGGTGGGTGCTTCGCTCTCAAGAGCCATTATAATAATTTCAGTTTCATCTTTAGTCATATCTAACCAGACTTTGCGTCTTAATTCCTTGTTCTATGAGTCTGGCAGAACCTTGCAAAAAAGTCAAGTCTATAAAACAAGAATAAATGATATTTCTACCACCTGCTTTTCTGATTAGCTCTGCTATTGCTAATGCTGTATTCCCTGTCGCATTAACATCGTCTACTATTGCTATTTTTTGATTGCCTAACTCGCTAAAATCTACCAGATCAGAAAGTTCTAGTGTGCCACTGGCATATTCATAATCATAATCTATGCTGTTTACTGGTGGTGGCAACTTACCAGGCTTCCTGACCATGTAAAGAGGCAGTCTAAGTTTTGTTGCTATGGGAGATGCAAATAAAAATCCTCTAGCATCAGGACTTATAATGGCACCTATATGTTTTTCCTGTACCAGTTTCAACGACATATGGTATATGGCATCTTCATATGCAACAGGGTCAGCCAATAATCCTGATATGTCTTTAAAGTTTACACCCTCTACTGGCCAGTTTGGTACTTCTCTGATATAATCTTTATAGTTCATCATTTAGTTTTAAATCCACCTCTTCCCATGGTAACCATTCTTTACCAAAGTGTCCATAGTTTGTAGTATCAGTCAGTTTAACATTAAACAAGTTAAACCTATCAATGATACCTTTGGGTGTCAGATCAACTAACTGTGATAACTTATATGCTAAGTCGGGCTTTACTTTTCCGTCAGCATACACATAAAAACTGGTAGGCTCTTTAACACCGATTGCATAACTTAATTGCACTGTGCAATTTGATGCTAATCCATTTGCTACAACATTTTTAGCCAGATAGCGAGCCATGTATGCGGCACTTCTATCAACCTTGGTACAGTCTTTACCACTGAATGCACCGCCACCATGTGGGGCATGTCCGCCATAAGTGTCAACAATAATCTTTCTGCCAGTTAGCCCTGTGTCGCCATCAGGTCCGCCAACAACAAATCTACCAGTAGGATTAATAAAATATTCTGTATCGTTGTCTACCCATTCTGCCACTGCCGGCAGGATAATTTCTTTTACTAAACTTCTTACATCTTCTATTTCAACTTCTTCACTATGCTGTGTACTGCATACTACCTTGCTAACACGCACAGGCTTACCAACATGTTCGTACTCAACTGTTACTTGTGCTTTAGCATCTGGTCCTAGCCATGTTACATTATCACTTTTACGATGTGCTTGAAGTTTTTCTAATATGGCATGTGATAAACTCACAGCAAGTGGCATATATTCTGGTGTTTCCTTACATGCATATCCGAACATAAGGCCTTGATCACCTGCACCAAAATCATCTGTACCCAGTGCAATGTCTGCACTTTGCCCGTGGAGTTTAATATCTATATTAACATTTCTCCAGTCGAATCCTTCTTGCTCATACCCTATAGTGTTTATAACATGTCGTATGATAGACTCTATGGTGTCGTTATCTATTGGTGTGCTGCGTTTATATTCTCCTGCAACAATTACTGTGTTAGTGGTTACTAATGTTTCAACTGCTGCTCTGTGCGTTTCATCTCCTGCCAATATGTAATCAGCAATGGTATCTGAAATTAAATCTGCAATTTTGTCAGGGTGTCCTTCGCTGACGCTCTCGCTTGTAAAACTATACATTAAATCAATTCTCCTATGTCAAAGTCTGCAACTTTATTTGCGTCTTTGACAAAATATGCACACCTAGGATTTTCCTTATCCTCTATAGGTACGGCTAAAACATGCCCATGTTTTAGTCTGGGTACATACCATTTTACATCTTGAAATATGTTAGTTATGACTATGTCATCATATCTCAAGGATAAATTCTGTAGAGGGTTCATAGTTAATGCTTTGAAACCTCTATTGTTTAAACTGGCAAGTGGAATAACTTCCACTGCACTAAAATCGTCATCACATATCATAATGCTCCAATCCATGGGCATTTGAATATTTTTATCACCTATATTTAAACAAATAGCAGGTGCGTGAAAACTTTCTAGGAAAATCAAGGGTAAGAAATAAAAGTCAATTTCTTCTTTTTGCCCTGCTTCTAAAATACAATATCTTACATCATCTATTTCATCAGGCAAAGTATCTAATTCATACGCCTTATTTTCAACTGTCAGTATTTTCATATGCTTCCTTATCTCTTATAAACTGCCAAAACCTATGTTCGACATTAACCCAAGCATGGTTAGGGTTATCATTATATATTTCTAAATCAATATCTGCAAAATTTGCTCTGGGTACAAACTTTAAGTCTGGACCAGTCTTTTTTACACCATGATGATGTATAAAGATATCAAATCCTTTCAGATACCACGCATTAATACCCAGAGGTTTATGATTAAGGCTACTGTAAAAACAGCCACCTAAAAATAAAACTTTACCCGGAGTAGTAATGTCTAATTGCTCACATACTGTGTCAATATCAATATCAACATCAGTATAGTCTTTCACAACAGATGCCTTGTTTGCTAACTGAATAGCTCTAGGTTCTGTTATACTCTTAAGTCCATAATCAGATGTGTCAATTATGGCAATGTTTGCTTCTAAATCTCTTGCTATGTTTACAAAGTTGTCGTAAAATATTTCATGCTGTTCTACATTATCTGCTGTGCTTATATCACCATTTAAATAGGCACGTTTTACACCATAGTCTGGTGTCCAGCAATCCATAACTACCATTACATCAAACTTCATTTGTAATCAACCTTTGTTACCCTGTGTGGGAATTTTTGTTCTTTATAATATACTTTACGTTTTGTAAGATGCCTTTTACTAAATTTTAAGTTACTGGTTATGTCGAATATTCTGACATAGTCTTTGTCTTCTGCTTTGCGTATTCCTCGCCCTATGCTTTGTATCACTCTCACAAAACTTTTACCTGGCTCAATAAGTACCAGATTAAATATTCTTGGTATGTTAATACCAACTGCCGCTACACCATATGTAGCAACAATAACTTTATTTGTTGCTTCAGAAACTTCATCATACTCAGATTGACGTGTGGATTGTTTGGTTGCTCCACTGATAAATGACCATTCTGGTTTAAGCTCTGTCATCATTTCGCCAGTAGCCAATCTATCAATCAATACCAGGGTGTTACCATCTTCAGAAAACTTTTCTATCATTTCACACATGGCTTCTATTCTGGTTTTATCTGTTGTTAACCATTTGAGCTCTTGTGCGTAACTGTTAAAGCCCAGAACACCATCTTGCAACTGTAGCACATCTATATCTAATTGTGCTAGCACACCCTTGTCTTGTAGTTCCTTACTGCTTAGATTGCCTATAACAGGTCCCAAACAACACTTAACGCCCACTGCTTCATGCTCGTCCTTAGGTATAGTACCTGTTAGACCCCAACGTATAGGCACATTACGGAACATACCACTTAACTGGTCCTTTAACACATCTGCTTTTGCTTTGTGTACTTCATCAACCATGACACACACTACGCCATTTAGCAATGTATCGAACTCCTCAGTCCGTTGTCCTTTCTTCACATCTTTTTCTAAACTTGCTAAACTTTGCCAAGTACAAATAGTATGAGTCTTATCGTATTGTTTGCTATCCCCGTAGAATACACCAACATCAAGTCCTAAATTTTTATAGTCTTTGGCGGTTTGTGTAACCAAGTCTTTGTTAGGAACAATTACAATACTCTTGCCATACTCTTGTACTTTGTGACTCAATACAGCAGTTACCAGTGTTTTACCTGCGCCAGTGGCAATCTCTTGTAAGCATTGAGGATTATCTAAAAATCGATTAATAATCTCAACCTGATAATCGCGAAGTATAATGGGCAGGCCTTCTGCTGGATGTTTTGGAGGCCATGATACCTTCTCATAACTGGTTTGTTCTACATGATCAAAAGTAAACTTCCAATTTTGCCGCTGATCATCCAGTTCTATTTCGTAACCATCTGCTTGTACAATAGGCAGTAATACTTCTAACAAGTTAATATAACTTCTGCCACCTACATCACAAAATCTCACACACCCGTCCCAACGTCCTAATTTATACGCAGGCATATGATAAGCATGCGGCAAAAAGTATTTTACCGCATCACTCATTTTGCGCCTGGTGCTAGGAGCAAGATTTTTAAAACGAATGTTAACTTCGTCTCTTATTTCTAAGATGGCTTTTTCCATATTAAATATTATATACTATCTATATACCAGTGTCAATGTAATTTGGCGGCCGCCTGCGTTATATCCAGGAGTAATTTCAAATCTGTCATCCAACAAATCTTCTACGCCTAAACTTAATCTTAATTTATCATCGAAGTCATAGTTTAAGAAAAAGTCAATAGTTTCTATGTCAGATAAATCAATCTGTTCGTTTGTACCCCAATTGAAGTCTTCACCTCTGTTATATTGTCCAACAAACACAGTGCTTAAACTCCATTTACCAAATGTGTGGTTGTAGGATAACGATGCTTTGTATTCTGGTATTCTAGCTCTTAGAGTGTCTGTGTAGCCTAAAAATACTCCTATACTACTACCATTATAGAAGTCATACGTATTATTAAACCTTACACCCTTTGTTTCATACTCACCAGTGTTTACATAGTTTAAGGTATCATAAGCATAGTCTATACCTTCTGTGAACTCGTATTTAAACAGAGATAAGACACCATAGCCCATTTCGTATCCAACACCTTCTTCAGGCAACAAGTCACCATTAGCCATAACAAAGACATTATCTCCATTTAACTCATACAGTGTTGGCCTACGATAACTTGTACTTGCTGATGCAAAAAAGTTACCATAAGATACACCCAGTTTGCCCACCGTGATATCGTCTGCAAAACGTACACCAAAGTCCACAGTGTTATTGATGTTCATATATGCATACTGTTCAATATTACTTTTTTCCTGATCCATGTAAATGTCTTTGCTGGCTGTTAAACCTACCACAGTGTTTACTAATCCTGAAAAGAACTCAGCATCCTGTCTGACATCAAAGTAATAATTTTCTGCAAGACTCTGGTATGTGGATACGTCCTGTGTAAAGAATTCCTGATCATTACTACTGTAGCCCAGGGTAAAATTGTCATTACGAATACTAAAACTTTGCCTTACACCAGACTGTAAACAATCATTAGTGGTGCTCCAGTCTGCTGTATAGCACTCGTCATAATCATAGTCGTAATCCTGATAGTTAGCAGTAAATTCTAAGTCATCAAAGAACGTGTACTGTACCCTGGCACCCACTTGTTTGTAGATATCCTCTTCAGTATTGTCTGTTCTGACACTGCCGTTGTCTATTCTGGCGTATGTAACATTGAATAAATCCAGCGGACTTGCACTGATTAACTGTTTTCGATTACCAGTTTTAGCAACATACCCTTGCTGAATTTTATCATTGATAAAGACTGTTCCGCCCATACTGGAAGTACCATACAGTACTCCTTGTGGACCACTCACAAATTTAACCTGCTCATTGCCTGTGGCTAAATCATGACCCAAATCATACCACCCGGCACCAGCATCATTAACTGGTACACCGTTACGATAAACTGCGGTGTGATTTGGTTGTGTGCCTCTTTCTGAAAAACCAGAAAAGCCACCTACACCACCAGGAACAAAAACCGTTGTAGGCTGCAATGCTTCTGATAATGTAGTTACTATAATTTCATTTACGTCTTGAATATCACTTACACTGCCAATCACGGTGATCTCTTCAATCTCCTGTGCTGACGCTGTGAAGGATATTATTGCTAGTGCTGAGAGTATTATTTTTTTATACATCTTTTCTCCATAAAATAAAAAATCTCCCCCAGGCTATCCTGGGGGAGGCACGAACGAGTGTGTGGGAGGTTTAAAATACCACTCGTTTCATACACGTTGACTTGGCAAGGTCCTTCCAATTATCTTCGTCCATTTGACGAAGGTCGGCAATTTTAAGAACCATACGCAAACTGATCTCACGCAATCTTTGAGTGTGCTCGACCATAAAGTCAATAATTTGTCGCTCTACTTCTTTAGTAAAGTTGTAGTCTTTAAGCATACCATCTCCCACAATCTGTTCAATACGTAAGAAACGATCGCGTTCTGAATCCATCTCTAGATCAATGTAGTGACAACGTGACATCAGTGCCGCTAAGTGATCTTGGATCTTCTTAGAACGAACGTTTTCAAAGTTAACGTTGGTGATAAAAATCACACCGCCTTTGAAATCAAATCGATCTGGGATACCTTCCCTACGCAATGCAGCTGATTCTGATTTCCAACTAATAGTACGCTTCTTGCCTGAGTCCAACACAGCCTTAAGCATGTTCAAACAAACTTCGTCAAACAAGATGCTATCACAGTCATCAAATACTAGGATGTCACCTGCATTCGAATTCATGTACAGTGTCTGATACAGACCGATTGGAGTCATTGAACCTTTTACAACTTCAGTTCTAGGTGGTTGCGAGCTCAATTTAGCCATTGCGTCATATTCATCAAGAATAGTTTCAACACCAAATGACTTACCAACACCTGGAGGGCCACTAACAATGAGACCACGTACAACACCATTAGCAACTGAGTCAGTCATTTTGTCCAGGATTTCAAAACGCTTTCTAATCCTAGTGATTGCCTGCTCATCAGTTTCTGCTGGCTTAGTTTCCTCAATAGTAACATCTTCAGGAGTGTTGACCAATACGCGGATATTTCTACCAGCCTGGCCAGTGAGTTCCGAACCGTCTACAGTAACAAAGTAACCCTTTTTACCACGGCTAACTTCTTTAACCAGTTTAAACACTTCGTTTACGACTGGCTTGTTAGCGTAAACACCTTCTTTAATACGGACTTGAGTTGTCATATATTTGCCTCCCACAGCAATTAATTTACTCTATTAGTATAGCAAACTTTGCTGATATGTCAAGCCTGTAAGTGCTTGATTTTATAGATTTTTTAAATTTTTTTGGGCATTTTTGCAAGATCTTTGGTATATTTTACGTGATTCTCCAGCAATCTATCCATGATACTACGTCTGTTATGCTCCCAAACGGTCAGCTCTATATCACATAATCTACGAATTTCCATCATTGCCAGTTTAAATCTAATGTCATGATTATATTCAAGATCGTACTTGTGGTCTATTATGTCATCAAATACATCGAATCCTTTATCTCTGACTCTCTTTATTGTGCCTGGGTGTCCCAAAACTACAAAAGGGTGGCCCATAAAGAAAGGTTTGTACGTCTTCTCAGTAATGAATAAATCATTATATGGTTGGTCCGGGCCTGGTGGATCATTGTAAAAAGATGTTTCTGTAACAATTTGAAAATGTACACGCCTAGCAAACATTAACAAAGAATGTTGTATTTCTCCACCATGGTAGTGTCTAGTGCTATCCAAAACATAGGGTAAATGTCTTGATTGTTTTTCAAGCCAGTTAATTGCAGTTTTTGAAAGAGGAGAATGATCTGGAGTTATAACAGGATTATCAGGATGACTAATCAAACCTTTGTTAAATAAATCCTGTTCGTACAGCCAGGCTACACATTCTATTCTGTGGGGCCTAACACTTCTATTCATGCACAAATAATGTTTGTCTCTGTCTGGGTTGAGAATGTGTTCTACATTAAACGGATCAAAATCTGTACTCAGATAAGGGTTACTAAACATTTCCATTAAATGTACTTTTAATGGTGTGTATGAATTTTCATAACACCAGCTCTGGTATTCTTCCACCACCACAGGACTTAAAGATCCGCAAATTAGGCTGACGCGATCAGTATCTACACCTAGAGGTATATTTTCATGGATTGTCTGGTAATAAGATACTTTTAGTGTTTCGGGAATATAAAAAACTATCTTACTTGATCGACGTGAAAGAGCATATCGTACTTTTTTAGACAAATCTGTATTAAGTGTTAAGACTAATTTATCGTCAATACCAGCGTATTCTGGAAATTGTTCTTCTACTATTTTTTCTAAATGAGGGTCTGACGTATACATTAATCAATCACAATGTCTTCCATACCTGCTGTGCGAAGTCTTGTGATATGACCAATTTGCCACTGTTTGGTGTCCAATCCTTTCATGATGCCTAAAAACTTGTTACGCAATAAACTGAACTGATTGGTTAATTGTGTTAGTGTGATTACACTATCTTCACCATCAACAAACTTCTCTGCATCACGGCTTGATAATTGTCTGTTATAGGCTTCGAGATACTTACGGAATGTTTTACTGCGTTCTCTGCGAAGCTCTATGTTCAGATGTTCTAAAATTGCTTCAATCTCCTGTAATTGATTGAATCGCATTTCAGTTATACCTGGTAACTTTGCTGATGCTTTTTCTAAACTACCTCTGATACCACATTCGTATCTTGCTTCTTCTAGTTCATTTTCAAAGTAGTCTATACAGTCAATAATAACTGATAAATCATCAACTATTTTGTTATACCAGGTGCTCATGGTTTAATCCCAATCTTCCTCGAATTCATCTTCATCTTCAAGGTCTAAATTTGATAATATAGCAGCTTTCATTGAACTGTCAAATTCATTTTTGTATAATTCAATTTCTGCCATATCTACATGATCTTCAAAAGTTTGTAACACTGCTTCAGCAGTAACAACTCGCTCTTTTTTAGGAATATAGTCTTTTACTTTTTCCCAAACTTCATTTAAAAGTGCAATTTCTGGACTCATATTTACTCCTGTGTAAGTCAGTAGAATAAATTGAGTGCCCGAAGGCACTCATAAGTTATTCCTCGATATCGGTTTCTAATTCTTCCGCATCAATGTCACCAACATCAATGTTATTATCAACACTGTTGTGGCTCCATTCATCTATAATTAGTTGAAGTTTATCTGAAGTCCAGCCTTTTCTGAACTCTTTAATAACTTCTCCCGATACAGGAGATACATATTCCAGTTTGTTACCGGTTTTTTGTAGGATACCCTTAGACTCAAACAAGTCCAAACATCCACTGTATGGATCCATACCTGTTTCGTATGGAATCTTTACCTGTACACCTTCAAACGGTTTGCTATATCTGGATTTCATAACCTTACATGCGGCTCTGATACCCATAACGTCTGATACTTTATTACCGTCTGCATCTTCCTTTAGTTTAAGTTTACGCATTGCTACCACAATACTTGATGCATAGATAAAACCTTGTCCGCCTGAGATCTTGTCATCAGGATCAAACATGTCTTGTGATGCGTATGTGTGGTTAGTTGCAACTAAACCAATTGGGAACGGTGCAATCTGGTTAACTGTATTACGCACTAATGCTGTAAGTGCTTTAGGCTTACGTCCTAAATCACCTTTCATATCACCCTTTTGAAACTGATCAACGTCAGTGGGTGTTAGCAACATACCTAAACTGTCAATAACAAACAATAATTTAGGCATTTCTGAATACTCTAAATCACCGTAATTTGCTTTGTAGTCTTTGATAAACTCTGAAAGTGCTTTTGCGACATCATCAATCATGGAAACTGATATACGCAAAAGTTTTTCAGGACTAGTATCAACATCTAGTGCTTTCAACCAATCCTCATCTAGAGCATTCTCTGAGTCAAATAATACTACCTGACAGCCTGATTGCTGTGCGTTTCTAACAATATTACCAGAGCAGATAAAACTTTTACCTGAACCGGACTCACCGGCAAAAACACTAACTTTTCCTAGTGGAATACCTTTTTCAAAGTCTCCACTAATTAAATAGTTTAATGTTTTGTTGCCTGTGCTGATCCAATCTCTTGGATCGTGGAAGCCTGCACTGATCCCACTAATACTCTTAGTGAGACCAGTACGAAACTTAGTCAAATCAAATGGTTTCTGCATTGTTTACTCCTTACTGATTAGCTCGTTGCTTGATCATTGCAAGAATATCATCTGCTGATTTTTTGCCAGCGTCTGCACTTGGTGCAGGTGCCGCTGGTGCTGGAGCAGGTGCTTCTTCAACCACTGGTGCTGGAGCAGGTGCTGTTTCAGCAACTGGTGCTGGAGCAGGTGCCGCCTCCTGTGCAGGTGCTACAGTTTTCTGTAAACCTGTCTGACCAGGTGCTGGAGATGCTGATGCAGGAACTTCTACGCCATATGGCTTGTAAAAGTTACCCCATTTTTCAGGATCATAAAGCTCGCCATCAACACTAGCCGCAAACATTTCGCTAATTGCTTGATAATGTTCAGCAGTAGGTTGTGCTGGTAGGAAGTCATTCAAGTTGAATAGACCATACTGATCAACAGCAGCCAATTCTTCTTCACTAAGTGCACGTTCACGACGTGCCCAGTTACTGGTAGAATAGTCTGCATATTGTCCTTTGCTAGACTTTGTTAAACGGAAATCTGTACCGTTAACATAATCTGTAGGAAGGTTCTCCATCTCAGGATCCATGAGAGCCGCTTTAATGATGTTAAAGATCTGAGGACCAATAACAAAACGTCTGATTGGATTTTCAGGTGCTTCTTCGTTTAGGGGATTGTCAGTTACAAAGCCCTGGAAGATATAAGAACGCTTCTTCCAATACTTACGTCCCATATCTTCTAGTGAAGCGTCTTTGAACCAAGGACGTACTTCAGTCAAAATAGGACATGTATCACCGTACATTTCACCACAAGGTACTTGTACAGTAACAGGTTTATTTTCACCACCCTTAACACCAGGGAAAGTCAAACGAATCATTTGACGCTCTACCCAAAAGAAAGTGTTGTCAGGGTCGTTATCAGGGAGGAAACGCATTGTTGAGGTTTGTCCCTCTTCAATATTCCAGAACGGATAAATTGCGTTGTCCTGTTGAGGTGCAGATGACTTGTTGTCACCTTTGTTTTCCATAGCCGCCAATTTCTGACGGATTGCTTCTAATGAATTAGCCATGTTAGTCTCCTTAAATTGCCATGTTAGCCAAAATTATTAAAAATGCCATGTTCGTATTCGCAACATGCAAATACTATTATAGTGCCTAGATAACAAACTGTCAATAGTTTTTAGGCCATTTTTTGTTTGTTAACAATTTTATTTATCAGATTAATAAAAAAAGGTCCACAAAAGTGGACCTTTAGATTGATTCTACTCTATCTCTAATTTTTAGTTTTTATAGAATTACGAAACTGTCAATGAACTTGGAATAGTTTTCTTCAAAACTTTCTGCCATTTCAGCCTTTACTTTAGGCTGGTTAACACTCATAAGACAACTTTTTACAGTGTTATAATCAAAGTGATCTAAACTTTGTCCCACTGATAACTTTTTACTGATTCCTTGTAAATGGTTACGCAACATGTTATTTTCAGCAGCATTGCCAAGTTGTGCCACCTGGTGACTAAGTCTGGCATGTGGAGTTGAAAAATCTAAGCCGTCATTTTCACTAAGCATATTTTTTAAATTACTAAAGTCTTCTTTAGCGATAGCTCGTTCAATACTTTCTCTGAATGCTTGCTGTCTGTATAACCCTTTCTTGATACTATCCATTGCATTTGCAACTTTGTCATCAAAATGCGTTTGTATGAATTGACCTTCTAGGTCTACATCATCCTCTAACACCTCTACGTTTTGCCTATCCAACACAGACTCAACTGCTGTTGCATAAGATTTGACACCGCATAATTTATCCAGTGTCGACTTAATTTGATTAATATTTTCTACTGCAAGATCTACATACTTGCCATTTTCTTCGTTTATAAGGTTTGCTTTGCGTACATAGCCAACAAACTCTTTTAATTTGCGTTGCTCTTCTGCCATTTCTGCAATAGCAACACCAACGTTATCAAAAACTTCACCGCCCATTTGCAAATGTCTTGCCATTGCACGGGCAGCTTTAAGACTATTCTCATTCATCTTAAATCTTTCATCGCCACGTTGTATTAAAATACTGTGGATATTTCTGCTACGAGCACCGCGAGTTTCTTCATTGACTGCGGCCTTGTGCTTAACAACAATTTTAACATTATCCAATGGTTGGTAACTGGTTTTTGCAGTACCTGTCATTGTACCGAAACCTTCCATTACATCAGCCATATCTATCTCCGATTTTTTATCTACATCGATTTGTTCGCTTTTTGCAGCAAGTTTTCTATTAAATTTCCTATAATCAAAATCTAACAAAAAATCATCAGCAATTTCTTTCAACTGCTTACGCAACAATTCATCATCATCTTCCATACCTGTTGATAGCATCAAACTTTCAGTATTTTGATCTACTCTAATCAAAATGTTAGGTTCAGAAACAGCAAAACGTACACTTTTTTGTGGGTCTATTTCTAGTTTGCCCTCAGTGTTGTATGATGTAACTTCATGCCCATAACCTTTGAGAAGATTAAACACTCTTTCTGAAATTCCTGGATAGTTAATTGCCATAAAAAGCTCTCCTAATGCTATTATTTATCTGTTTATAACATATCTACAGGCATAGGACCATCCCACTCGTCTTCGCCATACTCGCCGAAGTCTCCGCCTGCTAGATTGCTGTTTATAACTTCATATACATCATCCTCAAAAGTACTAACGTAATCCACCATTCTGATTGCTAAGAGCATGCTCATTACAAGATCGTCATGCTCTCCAGGTTTAGCTGCGAAACTGTTGCCCCTGGCCACAAAATTTTTCAATTCTTTAATTAATGGCTTACTTTTAATTTTAATTTTTTCGTTTTCAACAAATCTTTTGAGTTGTAGGCATGCCTCTACTTTGGTTTTATGCCCTGTGTAAAATCCTTTACGTGCACGTTTACCTGATACTTTTTTAGGCTCATTTAACATTTCGCCTGGAAAATTTTCTTCCCCTGTATCTCTTATAACAACAAGAGCAGCTTCACCTATAGTGTTATTTTCTACACTCCAATATATTTGGTTTGCTCCTAGTTCACGTATGTATTGCATGATATCCATCATGGTTTTAATTTGTCCTTCTACAGGAGTCTTATTGTGTTGCCACTCTGCTACTTGCTCGAATGTGGGTAATTCTATTACTTGTATTGCCGCTGGATCGCCTCCAGTACCACTACTTGGATCTAGCGAAACTATGTACTTAAATTCAGGATTAGGCCGTTTATACCATCTTACTTGTCCCATAGTGCTTAAAGGATCGATACCTTCCATTGTGGTCAAATATAAACTATCTATCAATGTTTCTTCATATATAACAAACTCGCAATCGTGTTCACGCATGAATCTTTCATCACCAATGCTAGCTCGTTCCTCATTTGCCCAAGCATCATCTCTGTCAGGATGTTGATCCCACGTAGCCAGATAAGGTTTAAAACCATTCGCACCTATACCTTGCTCGTTTTCATTACCAAACTCGTCAAACACATTATTGGCACCACGCCAAATTGTAGCAAAAGTATCATCATCACTGTTAGGAGTGCTGGTCACTATACACTTACCGCCTGTTGCTAATGTGGGTGACAACGAAGTCCAAAATTCACGGGCAATAGTATTACGCACAAACGCAAACTCGTCTAAGTATACTAAAGACAAGGACATACCACGTCCAGTTGTTTCTGTTGTGGTTGTACTTACAATACGTGAACCATTATCGAATGTGATACTACCTTTATTGTATTCTACTGCACCTGCACGTATATGATCAGGAACATTTTCGTATGCATACCTAACACGTTGCATAATTTCGTTTGAACCACTTGCTTTGTGTGCAGCAATTAATATAGTACTATCTGGTACAAACATTGCATACCACAGCAAGTAACCTGCGGCTACAGTTGTTTTACCCATCTGTCTGCCACACATATTAATACTTCTGCGGTAGTGATTATAGTTGTAAATTAAGTCTTGCTGATAATCAAATGGCTTGAAAGGAATACTACCCAACGTTGGATGTTGTATTTGCATGAAGTTTGTCATAAAAAATAGTGGGCCTGTCTTACGATCAGCAGAGCGTTTAAACTCCAACATTTGTTCTGGAGTATAATCTACTGCTGCGTATGCCTTTTTAACAAGACTGGTATCTGCTGTTCCACGTGCCATAAAAGTATTTAGTTTATTTTTTTAAGCATGCTGACTGCTTGTGATCTATCCATTAATTCAGAAAACAAATAGTCTGCTATTTTTTTATGTCCCGTCTGATCCGGATGATAGCCGTCTGGCTTAACCGACCACTCAATTGCCTTGCTAAAACAAGTAAATTTCTGCATGGGTATTAAACGATTATGTGTAGAGATAGAACGGTCTACAATTTTATGAAACTGATTTCCTATACCGCACCCCCAAAACATCAGGTAATTTATGTTCCTGGTTGTTAACCACTCGTGTAAAAAATTAATTTCCTGGTTTGCTTCATGTAGTCTTTTGGCTAATAATGCCTTGTTATCTGCATAATATGTTTGTAATTTATGTGCATGTATTTCATATT
>Ga0255772_10000935_pt1 | contig 28802 bp, 15 predicted proteins | sample 071ome_34_FD_179970 | JGI IMG/M metagenome (GOLD analysis project Ga0255772, IMG submission 179970) | Coastal salt marsh microbial communities from the Groves Creek Marsh, Skidaway Island, Georgia - 071411BT metaG (version 2) | ecosystem: Environmental > Aquatic > Marine > Intertidal zone >...
ACATCTCAAGTGATATTGTTACTGCCAATGTGGATACAGCAAACACATTTGTAACATTTTTAAACACCAACATTACATCACAAGCACCATATTCTAAAATTGCTTTAGATGACATAACCGGCATAACTGTAGGTCACGAGTTTACACTTAATAACGAAATAAGAAATGTTACAAGTATAAATTCAGATAGTATTGTTTCCATAGAGAATATCACAAATCAATTTGACGCAAATAGAACACCAGGAAGTTATAGTGTATCAGGTTCGGGTGGTTCTGGTACTGACGCGGTATTTAAAATTGATGTTATAGGTCCAGAATCAGAAGGCATAGTGGAAGTTGGAAATATCACACTTAGTAATGCAACTTTATCAGGAACATATCCAGTAGACTTTACATCAGCAAACAGTTATATTGTTGGAAATATTTCAACATCAGGAGGCGGAGCAAACGCATATCTAAGTGTAACTTTAGATGGCTCAGGCGGAGCAAACGTTTATATTTCAGATGGTGGTGACGGATTTTTAGAAGGTGACACAATCACTATAAATGATAATATTTTAGGTGGTGACGGAACCGGTAATTTACAAATAGAAGTTTTAGATGTTGTTACAGTAGGTGATACTTTTATATCTCTTGTAAATGGTGGCATAAATTACGCAGTTGGTGACACAATTACAGTCAGCGACAGTGATCTTGGAAATGGCGGTGCAAATGATTTAACATTTGATATTGCTAGAGTCGGAGGCGTAATAGGTTTATCAGAATTTATAACATTAGATTCCAGCAGTAATACACTTTGTGATTTTTATGGTGTGGGTTTTGAAGCAAGTATCAGAACCAGTATGTACACCCTAACAGCAAATACTGAGGGCACATTTATAACAGGGTTAAGCTCAATGGCATTGAGTGGAGTAGATCCTGTAACTGGTGATTTTTATCTTAGTGGTGCACCTGATGCCGGAGAAAATTATGGTTGGGACGTTGATACAGACAGCAGTCAACCAGGTGGTGACCCTGAAGGAGATATTCCTTGGGGAGGTAGAACAACACAGGATAATCCAGATTATAATGTTTTATCAAGAGGTTCAGTAAACAGAAATGTTTGGAGTAGGGTAAACTTCTGGCATCACAAAGATAACTTTAAAGATGCAGGAATAGATTTACCTTCAGCAGAATACAGAGCAAAAAGACCTATTTTAGAATTTGATCACAGATTAGAAATGTTTAATATGGGTAACAGTTTTGCGGGTACTGTGAATATTGTAAGTAGAGAATACAATAAAGATGAAGTAGACGGTAGTTCAACCACTTTATTAATAGATGCCACACCAGCAAGTATAGGTTCTACAATTATATTCCCTAATGATGCAACTCATTCTAAATATATTTACAAAGTAAGTCATGTAAGTGGTAATATAAGTTTATCTAAATTTGGTGACCCATCAACAAATCCTGCTGACACAGAAGAAGGCGAAGTAGGTTTTGTGCCTTTTGAATTTTCTGAAGGAAAACAAATCAACATTAAGTCAGGTGCTTTTGGAAGAGGTAAGGAATATTTTTGGAAAGATGGAAAATTAGTTTTAACACAAGTAAAAGAAAAAATTAATCAGGCACCATTATTTAATATATACAATGATCAAGGTAATTTTGTAGGTGATATTAATCTTTATAAAAGTAATAATTTTGATGGAAACAAAATTTTTAATTACAAAGTAGGCACTGGAACAAATGATGCGATTTTACAATTTCCTGTATCATATAAAGCATTTACTACAGCAAGTGAAATAGAATTTGAAAACTATCTAGAAACAGATAGAACAAGTTACATACCTTTTGGTTCCACATCACAAACAGAAATTTTAGGATACTACTATTATAAACTTTCTGATACTAAAGACATATATCATAATTTATGGAAATCATCAGAAGCAAAATCAGAACAAAACATAAAAACGTTCTATTATATTAATACGTTTGATTTAGAGGTAGCATCTACAAGATATTACATAGGTTGTGAGCCAAGAATTGATTCATCAAAATCAAGTGGATACAATATTGAAATTCTAGTTAACAACACAGTTGTAACCAATTATTCATATATAGGTTCAGGGCTAATAGAATTTACAGAATTTAATTTTAGTGCTGGTGATATTATAGAGATAACAGCATATTCAGATACAGGATTAATAAGTGAAAGATCAATAAGCAAATACTCTCTACCAATTAACTGGTCAAATAATACAGAAAATGTAGACATATTAAACATTTCAGAACCAGAATACTTGTCACACTTTGGAAACTTTTTACAAAACCAAGATGGTTTTACAGGCGATAAATTTAACTCAAACAATTTTAAAGATACTGCAAAAAATTCTAAATTTGCATTGGATATTGTTAAAACTGATGAAGATTTAAGACTAGGCGCATTTTTACTCGACGACCAGCCACATAATCTTTTAGAAGCAATACGTTTTTCAGAAAGAGAATATGTAAGATATAAAAATAGATTAAGATCTGAAACAACAAAATATTTTAATTCTTTTGATACTTCTCTGTTTACAAAGGAATACATATTAGATAAAATTTTAAGAAATGTTTTATCTTTAAATATTGGTAATGATTCATTCCAGCAAACATACATTGTGCCTTTTGGTGATAATTTTATAGAAGAAAATAAAATTATCAATATTATTTCTGAAAGAAGTCATACAATGTCTGCTTATGAAGATTTAGACAAAATAGAAAATGCTTTGTTAGTGTATCATATTAAAGGGAACACACAAACATTATTAGAAGTCGAAAAAGATTATGTATTTGACTCCTACAACCCTATCACAGTAAGAATACTAGATGATTTTGATCTTGATCTTGGCGACACAATAAAATTTATTTTATACAATAAAGAAAGAGACAGTGCCCAGTGTCCTCCAACACCAAGTACAATGGGTATATATCCTCTTACAGTACCAGTTATAGAAACAGATTATAGTTTCAAAGAACCTACACAGGTATTAGTGGGACACGATGGCTCTAGAAGTGCTTTATTTGGTGATGACAGAGATGATATCATTTTAGAATTTGAAAAACGCATATACAACAGTGCTAAAAAAGAATTTCGTGAAGCAAATAGTTTACCTGAATTAAATGTATTTAATGTGAGAGCGGGTGCATTTAGAAATACAAATTTTGCAAACAATGAATGGTTTGATTTGATGAGATCAAACTTTGCTAATTGGACAATAGATAACAATGTTGATCCAGTAATAAATGAAACATATAATTTATCAGATGAATGGTCATGGAACTACAGAGGCACTAAAGACATACCTGGTTACTGGAAAGGTTGGTACATATATTATTATGATACTGTTAGACCTCATACTCATCCTTGGGAAATGCTTGGCTTTACAGAAAAACCATTATGGTGGAACGATGAGTACGGAACAGATTATACTCCCACAAACTCAGCATTGTGGAATGATTTAGAATTAGGTATTATTAGAAGAGGACCCAGAGCAAATTTTGTAGATGGTTCTTATTTGGATTTACCAAATAATCCATGTGCTAGAATAGGATTACACGAAGTTTTACCAGTAGATAGCAGTGGAAATCTAATATCACCTTATGATATTGTATCAACAGGTAGCACTACAAAATCCAAAGAATGGACAAATGCTTTTGTATCAGATACCTTCCCTGCAAATACTTTTGTAAATGCAAACAGTGAATTATACGATGGTGTATCTATTAGCAGTGATAGTTCTAATATATACATTAAAAGTAATGCTTTAGTAAATCATTCTACAAACGTAGTAATTTCAAATGTTGGTCACAGTGAAATTGAACCACAACAAATCACATTTAATTTTGCTAATTTATCACTTAGTGCATTAAGCATAATATCAGCAAATGCTACTACTATGCCAAGTAAGGCGATAGCAATATTAGTAAATGGATTGCCTTTATTTAATCCACAAGAAGAAAATAGTTGGAACAATGGCAATGTTTGGCATTACAACGCAGTTGAAGTGGCACATAGTGATTTAGATTATGGTCATACAACAGCAAACGGATTAATGCATTACCATACTATAAAACCACAAATTATAGGTTTATCAGAATGGAGTACAACAGAGCATTCACCTATAGTGGGTTGGGCATTTGACGGACTACCAATTTATGGCCCTTATGGATATGCTGAATACAATAGTAGTGGTACCATTGTTAATAATTCTATTACTCCAATAAAAAGTTGTTTTAGTTTAAGAACTGGAGAACGAAAAAGTTCACCAAAAGGAGATCATACAGGATATTTTGTTGAGGATTACAAATATGACTCCTCTCTAGAAGGTATATCAGGATATACAGGTAGTACTAAATCAGGAGCAATAGGGAAATATAATTTAAGATACGGTGTAACACCAGAAAGTCCATCAACACCTATACATTTTTACGTGGCAACTATAGATGATAATGGAAAACCTATGTTCCCTTATGCTGTAGGCGGTGGAACAAAGACTCATACATCAAGTGGTGTAGTTTATGCAAATAAATATTTTTATACAGGACAGGATTTATCAAATAATACATTGGCTTCTGGCTATGTAAATTCTTCAGCAACAGCAAAAGTAAAAAGTTTAAGTGTAATAGATCAGGCATACACAGACGATATAGATAATGTATGGAGATTTGGTGACGGTAGTCCAGTTGAAAATGCTTGGAGATATTCAGAATCCTATCCATTTGCTGTAGCAGAAGCATTATTATTAGCAAAACCAGGTAAATTTGCAACAGTATTTGGTGATCCAACAAGAATAACTAAAGCACCAATAGATAAAAAGAAAATTATAGACAAAACTTCCAGAAGATCATGGAATTTTAAAAACTCTACAAATTTTGTTATACATGGAACATATGATGTTAATGGAAACTTTAACACTAACATAGGATATTCACAATTTATAAAATCCTATTTAAGTTTCCAAGGATTAAACATTCAAACCGACTTTGCAGATAAGCTCAAGACATTAAACAGCAAACTTTCTCACAGAATGTCGGGTTTTATTGACAAGGACACTGCAACTATTCGTACAGACCAGTTTAGTACTACTGGTAGTTCTAAAAGTTTGGTCATCCCGTCTGAAAATATAGATGTAACTGTACACAAATCACCATATAAAACAAGAAATTCATATTCAGGTGTCATTATTGAAAAAACTACCGGCGGATATAAAGTTAAAGGGTATGATAAAAACTTTGCTTACTTTACTGTACTTGAAAGTAATAAAAATGGTGATAGACAAAGCATAGAAAGAGGCGGTGACCCTGCACCATTTACAAATTGGGCATCTAATAAAACATTTGAGTTGAACACCATAGTAAAATATCAAAATTCTTACTACCAAGCAAAAAACAGAGTTTTTGCCAGCTCAACATTTGATAAAACACAGTGGACAAGACTTCCATCACTGCCACAAGTAGGTGCGGCTAAAGGAATTTTTTATAAAGAGACCACAGGCATAGAAAAACGTGTAGATTATGAAACAGAATACTCAAATGTTGTAGATTTATTTGATTTCCTAGTTAGTTTAGGAAGATATCAGAAAACTTTAGGCTTCAGTTTCGGATTATATGATCCAGACATAAATGATGTCAGAGATTGGTCATATGCCGCTGAACAATTCCTATTCTGGACTACAGGTAAGTGGGAAATTGGTAACACATTGGAATTATCTCCAATGGCAACCAAAATTACATTTGAAAAGGCAAAAGAATTTGTATCAGAAATAAAAAGAACAGATAAAAATCAATTTACACTATTAGATCAAGACGGTGTGTCTATTTCTCCCAAAGATTGTGAAATAATTAGAGAAAATAATAGAGTTGAAATTGTGCCTCCTGAAGGAAGACAAATTTATAGTGCAATTTTATTCACAGAACAAATTGAACATGTTCTCATATTTGATAATATAACAGAATTTAACGATACTATATATAATTCATTACTGAATCAAAGGCAGGATAGAATATCTGTTAAGGCAAAAAGGACATTAGGCTGGGAAGGTAGATTAAGCAGTGAAGGTTACATTATAGATGAAGATGAATTACAACCTAACCTGGATAATTTTACCAGCACTATGTCTAACTACCATACACTGGGTTTCATACCTGTAGATAAAGATTTATATACTATATCTAGAGGATTATTTGGATTTGAAAAACGTGATTACCTGACAGATTTAGGTATATTAGATGATTCGCAATTTGAATTCTATAAAGGCATGTTATCTAATAAAGGTACCGCCGCAAGTATAAGTCGCATAGGAAACAGTAATGCTATTATACAAGGTAATATTTCCGTATTTGATGAATGGGCACTTAGAGTAGGTGAATTTGGTGATGTAGATAACGAACAAAGTCTAGAACTTAAAATAGACAAACATGAAATAGTTCAAGATCCACAATTATTTAAATTGGAGTTTCCAGAAGATGTTACTGGTGTAGTAAAATCAGTTGTTGTAACTGAAAACAATCACAAATACTTTTCTGTCCCAACAATAGAAATATCAGCACCAACTAAAGACCCTAAAAAACAGGCAACTGCTAAAGTAAATTTAAAAGATGGACTTATAAATTCTGTAACTGTTACAGAACAGGGTAGTGGTTATGAATCTCAAAATGCAGTAGCAAAAGTCTTAGCAGGTAACGTAAATGTTTCAGATACTTCTACTACATTTAATGTTGTAATCGCACAAAGTTCTGCATTGTTTAGTAATGCTAATGTAGTGGGTATAGCAGATATTTCAATAGCAGACCATTTTGCAAGTAATGTATTAGCACAAACAATAGATTTAAGTTCAGCAACCACAGTTGCTGATGTAGTAACAGCAATTAATTCTAACAGTGTAACAAATGCTAATATTGTAGCAAGTTCTGTGGAATCTTTTGATGCAAATAGCAATACAAACTTTTATGTACTACAAATTACAGGAAACGACTTTACTTTAGGGGGTTCAGGGTTAGCCAACCTCAATATTTCTGCTGATAGATATCAACCTAAACAAAGATATGCTATAGATATTGCTGGAAATACTTCAGCAGGAACAGGAGCAACAGTAAAATCAGATATTTCTGTATATGTAGATGGCAGTATTATATCAAATACAAATTTTGATTACGATGCAGGTGATAGATGGAAATTTATAACATCATCCATTGTAACATCTGGTTCATTTAGTCAACATTTAATATCAAACGGTTTGGAAAATTCCAGTAATGTGTTTGCTACAGAAAACACAGTTCAGGTAAATGGTAATTACCCTTACATAGACGTTTATTATAATAATACTAAATTAAAAAATACATCTTCAGCAACTCAATACACAGTTGCTAACACAACAGCAATCACATTCCCTGATGTTACAAAATTACCAGGTGGAAAACTTGATACTAATGCAAATGTTTATGTTGTGGAACGTGCAACTATAGATTTTGTTGATGCATATCAGGGAGATATACCAGGAAAAACTTTACAAATAAAAGTACAAACAAATGATGGTATTGCTATTACATATGATGAGAAAAAATTACGCACAATTACACCTGATATACAAAACGATGAAATCATCACTATAGATATTGATGATAACACAAGGTTCTTGAAGAAACCTACAGGTGCTAGAAATAATAAACTGTGGCCAACAACAAACAAAGTTGATTACACCGGTTTAACAGATCCGGACTACAGAACATTACCTAATGCTGGTTATGTGTTGAGACCCACAGTGGATTATCAAGCATATGGTGTAATGGATTTACAGGATTTATTTGCAATTGATCGCATATACAAACCAAGTAAAAATAATTTAATACATATTGCATCTAGTGAAAACAAAGATTGGAATGTTTACAAATTAAGAGAACCAGCAAATAGTTTAATAACTTTTGTTGAGCAGGAAAGTATTGATGACACCGCATATCTATACAGTACAGTTAATTTATTTAATTATATAGATTCAAATCAATTACAACAGAACGACTTATCCAGATATTTGGATTACACATTGGTTATTAAAAAGGCAAACATATCAGACAATGTTGTGATATGGACTAACCAAGAAATTGTTGACAAAAAAGCCGCAACTGTCAAAAACTTTGGTGCTGTATCAATGCTACAAGCAAATGTGGCAAACGTTACACCAGTTGATACTTATGAAATCACAAATATTCAACCATATTTTTCTCAAAATGCAGATGCCACTATAACTAGGGCAGATGCAAATGCAGTTGTAACTGTAAAATATGATAAGGGTTCACCTAAAAACGGTGATCAAATTACAATATTAGATTATGATGTTGATGTTCAAACATATGGTGCAAGTGCTATAGGACATTTAGACACAGGAAATTATTTACCTGACCATGACAGTTATATACAAGTTACAACAACTCCTGCAAATGTAGCCAACATAGTTGCAAACTTTACTCCAGTAAGACTAAATTTTACAGGTGGTAATATAGTTACTGCAAACGTAGCCAATATAACACCTAGTTCAGTGACAGATGTCGTATATTTTGCAAGTAATGTGGATTATGCAAATGGCACATTCCAAATATATAGCGATAGCACAGACTTCCAAGATTATTTTGGTAATGTTGCTAATGCAACTATTTCTGCAGTCACTACTGCTTTAACAAACATAAGTTTTGAAATAGATGTTAGAAGTAATATACATAATAAAACATACAGCATTTCTAATGTTAACAGAACAACAAATACATTTACAGTTCTTGATAATAATGTAACAGCAAACGTAAGTACAGCAGTTATAGAATACCAAAACAGATGTGAACTTACCGTATTACCTATTATTGGTAATACAACCACTTACACTCATGACTTAGTAGCAGGTGATGTAATTAAAGTATTCTCAAATAATATTCGTGGTTACTATAACATTCAGAGTGCAACAGACGAAACTATTGTTATAAATGCACCTTACCATGCAAATATTTCAACAACAGGTAAGTTAGTGACCAGAGGTGTAGACATACAAACATCAGAACCTCATAATTTAGATAAAAAGTATGCCGGCAAACGTGTAATGATACACAATGCTGAAAACAAATATTATAACCAACTATACAGAGTAAACAACGTAAGGAATAATACCACAATAAGAAACGCAGAAATATTTGCTTACGAACCAGGCACAACTTCTTTTGCAAATGCTATATTAACTACACTGGATCACGATGTTGTAAAACTTAATAACACCAGTATAAAAATTGATAATACAACCAGTGTGGCGGCAGTTGCAGATAGTATCAATAGAACACAGGCAATTAAACGTGGATTTACCAGAAGTGATACTTATGGTATAAGTCTTCCAATGATGACAACTGGTATCAGTGATTTAGGTTGGAATTTTAATGATTTTGCTGGGCGAATACCATATGTAACACAATTTACAAATAAAACTATTAAAAATTTAACAATAACTGGTGGTTTACCAGTAGGTAAAATGGGAGAGCCAGGCTACACTAAAGATAATGTAAAACTGGTAAGACAAGACGGTAGCGGAAATACACCTATAGGCTTTGTAGAACCAGGGGCATCAAATTTACCATACAACGAGCAAACAGAACAACCAATTAACACAGCCACAGATCCTTATGTAAATGTCACAAACACTGGTGAACCTACACAAACTGTTACAGAAGTTCCAACTGTCACTGTTAACAGTGATGGTGCAAGTAATCTAAAAGGCACAGATAAGAATCCTAAACTAGGTAATAGACAAAGTGTGGTGTTAACTGGATCTGTAATGGACCAAGCACCAAAACGTAAGTGTGGACCTGAATGTTCAACAACAAGATTCAGAGGAACAAGAAGAAAAGATGTAAAAAACCCAACTATTTGTTATGATGGCAGAAACCTAACAAACTTTACAGTTTCAGGTACTGGTCATGGTGCCAGAAGATGGGAATCAGAATACAGTGGCTATTATACACCGCAATCTAAATCAGGCGGTGGTCATGGTAATATAGGATTGAAAAAGTTAGGCATAATGGGTGCTAAAACTTGGAGTGATAATGGCTCTACACAAACATTCTCAATGACATTTAAGACAAAAGATGAAGGACCACTTTATGTACATTGTTATCAAATGGGTAGAGCAGATGGTTTTGATGGCAGAGGAAGAGACACTACAACAATTTCTATAAGTGGTACTGGAGTGACAGCAACACCTACAAGTTTAAGAGCTATTCATATTGGTAAGGATGGCCCAGCATCTCAACCGGCAGTATCTGATTCAGTTATAAGATTAGATTTTGAAGCCGGTGCAACAATTACAATTAATGGAACATGTTTAGGTGCCACTAACCATTGGCATGGGTTAGAAATGCATGTGTCAGCACAGGAAGATGTATTTGATAAATGTGGTTTACCTAAAACAGATAATTCAGACGATGAAGAAGGCACAGCAAATCCTCCTAGATCAGGTGAAAGAACAGCATACGCATACAAAGAAAAAGAGAAAAATCAATTATTTGATGAAGAGTTTTTCTTTGAAACTACTCATGGTGGTTTAGGTACTTTATTATTTGATAATTATGGTGGTGCAGACGGTATACAGATTTGGCAGGGTAAACAGAAACAAGGCCTTATGAGAATGCTTACCGAATCAACTGCCGGCAATTTAAGACGATTAACAGAAGAAGAACGAAACGTTCTTAAGAATCAGAAAGAATGGGAAACACGAGGACAATATGCATCTAAAAATATTGGGGTAAGACCATTCCAAGCAGGCCATAAACCACAAAGTGATCAGTCAAATGAAAATATAGGTGTGAAATATGCTGGTGCATTAGACTTTGATATAGATGGTGAAGAAGGAAAAGTAATTAGAATATTAATTAAAAAAGCAAGTAACATTTTTAGCCATGTACTACTACTTCCAACAACAGACCCAACTATAGAAAATCCAGGTGTAGATCCTAACCCTGTTATTCCTTGTGGTGAAATTTCATCTATACCACCTGATGCTAATTCAAATGTAACAGCATCAAGTTTAGGTTCAGACACAGCAATATTTACACCATCAGGTGAACCGGTGACTAAAGCTCAATCTGGAGGTAACAGAAATACTACAGGCGGAAAGAGTATTAATACAAAATTAAATGGAGGTAACTTTGCTGGATTTGGTAGACCGTATATGACAGGATTTAGTTTTATACCTAGCATATTTAGAAAGTCAGTAAAATTAACATACTCTCCTAATTATGGTGTACCTATTTCATTAACTAGTGGTAGATATGTAAACAACAATATACAAAAAATTAGTGGTGGCTTTGTTGTACCATTGGCTAAACGATTAACAAATAATATTCCATTAGATAGTGCTCCGTTAAGATCATTGGATTCCAGAGAGTTACCGTTCTATAATATTTTAGATGCCAATCAGAGTGCTTTTGAAAAAGGTGGAATATTTTATAACTTTGATCCTAAACGAATTAACAGTGATATCAAATTATCAGACGGAACATTTATCAGAGTAACTCCAGACGGAGAACTTATAGGACTTAATTTAGGTGACACATTTAATTACGACAATCCATATGATGGAGGTAATCCGTTTGGCCCAGGCGTTGGTGATGAACCAGTAACTACACAACCTGCTGAAGGAGTAGCAGAAGGTCCAGTAGATACCACAGCAAACTTTAACCAAAATGTTGTTCTTATGTTAACACCATTGGATGACAATAACAATGAGGCAGGACCCACAGTACCTGTTCTAGTATTTAGACCTACACCTGGACACACAATAAATCTTAACGGTGTAAACTTAAATCCAGAAGATGATTTCTTTATAAACGGAACAAGAATTGCTCCTAAAGGCTCAAGTCAAGAAGCAATTATTAAAGCAATAAATTGTACTAATGTTGTAGGTTTTGAAGCAAAACCAATTGGTAAAGACAAAGTTAGAATCAGTAGTTGTACTAATGCTCCATTGGCAGTTAAAGAAGGTTGTTCAGGTGGTGCGTACAAAGAAGTACTTGACTTCCATATTGTGAGATCGTTTACAGATTCAGAAGTTAGTAATACATCTGTATTGGCTTCTCCAACTAGTTTAGCAAATGCAAGTCCTCAAACAAATTATGAATTCCTTGACGTTGATGGTGGTGTTATAGGAAATATTGATGTAACATCAGGATTAACTGGTCAAGGTTATGTGCTATCCAGTAAATCAGTTACAACAGGTGGTAACGGGTATACTGTTGGAGACAGACTTAGATTGATAGGTGGTACACCTATAAGTGATCCTTTTGCAGGTATAAAAGAAATTTGTGTATCATATGCTGGTGCAGGTTATAGTGCTCCAGAAAATATTGTTGTAAATATAGGCGATGGTACCACACCAGGAAGAGATGCCACTGTAAAAACAGTTATATTTGACAAAAACAATGGTATAAAGAAAGTTATACTAGATAATCCTGGTAACGAATATGATGCAAATAGACCTCCAGTAGTTACTATAGTAGATACCGGTGACCAAGTTGCACCTCAGGTATGGAGTGCAAATACTTCATACACTAGAAATGATTTGATACAACATAATATTAAAGGTGTTGCAAGTGTAACAAATATCAGTGCCGCAGATCCAGATAGAACTGCAGGCACTTATGATATTGACTTATATGATTATTCAGAGTTAGGTGGCAGGAAAGCAGAGTTTAGAATTGTTATAGATGATACCGGTGCCGCAACTGTGGAAATATTAGCACCAGGCGTTAATTTCCCTCAGGTCCCAGCAGGAACATTTACAATACCTGCAGGTGAAGTAGGTGGTGGTAGTTCTGATTTAACATTTGATTTAGATACTGTTGTAACAGTGGATACAAAATATTATCAGGTACATACAGACTTTACATCAGGTGCTAAATTTGATAGAAGATATTTAAGACCAAGAAACAAATTCTTATCTCCAGTATCCGCTAAATTGGAAGCCATAGTTGCTGAAAACGGTAGAATACCACGTGTTGCTAAATTTGAAGTTACAAGTACTGACTATTTGGGTGGTATAACATCTCTTAAAATTTTAGACAGGGGTATATACAAAATCTTCCCAAGTGACTTAACAAACGGTTTACCAATAGAATATGATCACATAAACTTAGGTGATGAATCCGGTATAGATGAAAACGGTAACTTCACACAGGGTTCTGGATTAGGACAGTTTGATCCTAAAACTCTTGTAGCATTGGAATCACCAGGTGCATACGATCCAATTATAGGATTAGCAGGTGGCGGTAGTGGTGCTAAGGTGTTCTTAACATCCAGAGAAATTCCAGACTGTAGCCAGAAAGGTGGAATGAAGGACGCATTGGGACTTCCAGATTTAATTAATGATCTTAATCCACTTGATGATTTAGCAAGTTTCATACAGGGTGGACTTGGTGATTATGGATACGATCCAGATGATTGGAACGTTGACACACAAGAAATCAATGATGATATAGGAAGAATTAACATCAATATGCCTGGATTTGGTGGTCTTAATATAGATGAACTTACACCAGGGTTCCTAACAAAATTAGGTATACCACCAGGTGATTATAATTTAGCATCATTGTGTATTCAGGCAGTTGTGGAAACAGCAGAGCAAGATGATAATCCTGAGGTAATTAATAAATTAACAGCATTAGCAGATAACTTGGGATTAGGTTTATCCACAGAAGGACCTATAGAAGTATTAAAACTTATTTGTGTTGACACTGTGGGTAAGGGACCTAGAAAAACACCTGGCGGTAATTTAGCAGGAACAGATTTAACAATACCAGGCAGTGGCAACGGACAGGACGGCAACAGTATATTTGGTGATGGAACTGTGACTTTTGCCAAAGATTTATATCAATATGAACTGAGAACACTAGCAGGAAGACCTGTAAATCTTAATTCTGGAAGTATGAGCCAAGAAGCACAAGTACTATATATGGAAAGTCAAAGGTATGACACTGACACTGCTATAACATCAGCAAACAACCCATACATTTCAAATGTTGTAGCAAACTTTGGTAATGTATGGATCGATGATTATAATGGTAATGGTTGGGCATACTTGGAAAACAACGTTGTAATATCTGCACAAGAAGATTTAGTTGATCCTAAATTTATTAAAAACACCATTATATATGATTCAGAAACAGGTATTAAGAAATTTAATTTAGAACCTTGGGATCCTTTTAAAGGTGTGTTACCAGGATTCATAGACAAAGAAATAGACTTTATAGGTGAAAACGACCCAGTTGTTTATACATCTTCCAGAACAAAATTTGACGACAAGTTTATTGGAAAAACTTGGTGGGATACCAGCACAATCAGATATAACTGGTATGAACAAGGAACCAACAGACAACGTTGGTTAAATTGGGGGTCCGCTTTCCCAGGTAGTACTATATCACTTTATGAATGGGTCAAGAGTGATGTACCACCAACAAGTTTTACAGGTGAAGGTACTCCAAGAACAACTGATGGATTTATAACAAAACAGGAAAGAGACCCTATTACAGACAAATATAGAACTGTATATTATTACTGGGTAAGAAATTTAAAAACACTTTCAAATGAAGTTACTGACAGATTAGGTAGAAGATATGATACTTACACACTAGCAACATATTTGTCAGATCCTATTAATTATGGATTAAACTTAATGAGTTTTATAAGCAATAACTCATTTGTTGCAAGTAATCTATCACAGATGATTGCAGATGAGGGAGATCATTTGCAAATTAACTTTAGTAGAAATCTAAATCCAGATGGTAAAAAACATGTGTCTTGGACATTAGCAAGAGAAGGTGATAATAATACTGCTATACCTGAAGATCACAGCAGAAAACTCATAGACAGTATTTGTGAACAAGACGCCATAGGTAATGTTGTGCCTGATCCTGCACTTAGTGAAGTACAGAAGTATGGTATTGGTTTTAGACCAAGACAAACTATGTTTAAGGATGTCAAAGAAGCAAGACGTGAACTTATAGGGTTTTTAAATACATTATTTAAATCCTTAAAAATGAATACAGAATTTGAAAATTGGGATAGCAAACTACCAACACAAAGAACATACATTGAAACTAAAGACTGGTATGAACTTAAATCTAACAATCCTGTATCAGGTGAAAACATTTATTTTGATGAAACATTTAAACCTATTTACAAAGTAAACAGCAAAGCAGAACTTAATACATTAAATGATATAATAGATGGTTCTGTTATACAGGTACAGGGCAACAGTTCAGAAAGAGCAAAACTTTACATATATGATGGTTTAAGTAAAACATTTGGATTAATAGCAATTAAAGATGAAATAATTCAAATAAAAGATACAGCATATACAGATGATGCTAATAGTATATTACAATCTGAATTACGACTATTATTAGAAACTATAAAAAGTAATGTATTTAAAGATAGAAATATTTGGAATCAAGTTTACTTTACAATGTTGAGATATGCAATAGTTGAGCAACCTCAGATTGATTGGGCATTCAAAACATCTTATGTGTACATAGAAAAAGACGAAATAGATTTAATCAAATATAAAGGCTTCAAACCTGATAACTTTGATAGTGTTGTTGAATATATGAATGAAGCCAAACCATATTCCACAAAGGTTAGAGAATTTAAAGATGGTAAATCAGCACCAATAGAATACATCAAAGATCAAATGATAAGTGATTTTGATAAACCACCTTATGTGGATTTTGTTAATGGTGTAGTTAGAATACTTGATGAAAATATTTCAGATGATGCAAACATACTTTCATCAGATAGCCAATATACAAAATACAATTCCATTTCTAATAAGAGTAATAGTCCTATTAGACAAGGAAACACAACCATTGTATTTGACAGAACAAACTGGAAACCGACCCAATTTAATTGGAATCCTTCCATAGAATCCGCCAATTTAAGCATTGCCAAAAACTTATCATGGTTGAGTTCAAGTTCAAATACAATGGTTTCTTCTAATGTAAATGTCAGATCAGTGGATAGAATATTTAAATTTGACTCTGCTGTACAAACAGAGTTTACAAACAGCATGAAATTGTATCTAACTTCAGAGCAGGGATACACAAGTAACCAAGCAAGTAATGTTTCTCTAATAGGTTCACAGGGTAACATAGAGGATGCTCTAGATAAAGGTTATTTAAAAGACACATTAAGTTTATTGAAAACTAAAGTAGGTGGTGACTTTAAAGGTGAAATGTTAGATGCAAATCTGTTTACAAAAGTTGTGCCAGGATATGATCCAACAACAGATTTCCAAACAACCTTTGCATATGACACAATGACATATGATACAGATGGAATAGATATTTCCACTGATGTAGTAAATTACAGTGGAGCATTTGATGAAAGTTTGGTGAACTTTAGAAGATTTGATACAACATATCAGGGATTTGATGGTGTAACATTTAAGAAAATGCTTTATGGCGAAGAACGTCCTGAAGAGTTAGTATTATTTGATCCATTAGAAAACTTTATAATAACAGTTACAACAAATGCATATGAATTAGGAAATATCAGTGCTAATCTTATAACAGCAAATGCAAACACAGTGGTATATAGGACACACCAAGATATGTTTGGTTCAACAGAATTTATTAGAGTAAGTTTAGCAAATGCAACAACACTAACAGCAAATGCTATAGTTTCTAATGATACTATTACAGTAGCAGATGCTAGTGTGTTACCTAAACCTTTGGAAAACACACCTGGTGTTATATGGATAGAATCAGAAAGGATAGAGTATAAAGTTAGAAACACAATAACTAATATTCTTTCAGAACTTACAAGAGGAACACGTGGAACAACAGCACAGGATTGGATTATAACAGATGAATCTGGTGCAAGTATTACAAGAAATGTATATGATGGTAGTGAAAATCAAACATTTACAGATTTAGTGCAAGAACCAGAGAAATCAGTATGGTTAGACACAAATGCAGTAAGTTTAGCAGATTATAATAATGCTAATGCAAATGTAGTCACAAGCATAATGAAATTCCTGCACAATAAATAATATTATGTTTTTAAAAATATGATAAATAGTTACATGGAACAAGAGATGAAACAAAATAAAGACCAAGAAATTAAAAATACTGAGACTATTGATACTGCTGGTATCAATATAAGTGGTCATATTTTGATCAGAGACAAAGACACAGGCGAAGAATTAATAAACAAAAGAAATGCTATACATTATGGAAATATGGCATATATTGTTGCACAAGCATTAAATGGCTTTAATACAGAAAATGCTTTTATAGATAGAATTGCTTTTGGTAACGGTGCTACCAGTGTAGATACCTCAGGAAAAGTGATTTATAAATCACCAAAAGTAAGTGAAGCATATGAAAATTCTGCTTCACTATACAATAGAACATTTTCTAAAAGACTGAATCCATCAACTGCAGATACATTTATAGAAACTGTTGTTGGTGCAAGTTTTACTGATATAAAAGTAAGTTGTACATTAGAATATAACGAACCTAGCGATGCAGATCTATTTGACTCATCTTCAAACAATCAAGGAGATTATGTATTTGATGAATTAGGATTATTTACATTTCCAACAGATGGTTCAGATATTGATACCAGTACAATGCTAACACATGTAATTTTTCATCCAGTGCAAAAGAGTCAAAATAGAAAAATCGAAGTTGTATATACAGTGAGAGTACAACTGAGCTAATGGGGTAAACGATGGCATATACAATCACAAATTCAGATAGTAGTGTTACAATAACAGTACAAGATACTACTGTCGATACAACCTATGCCTTAAAACTAATAGGTAGAAACGTATCAGGTTACGGTCAGTACTTTGTGGAAAATACAGTACGGCATTTGGAAAATTTTGCAAGTACAGTTCAACCGTCTGGTGTTAAATTAACAGGCCAGGTATGGTATGATAAAGGCGAAAGTGTTTTAAAAGTATGGAACGGAAGTGCATGGAAAAGAGCTACAAACTTTATTGTTGGAACAAGCGAACCCACAAATCCCCTATCTGGTGATGCTTGGTTTAGAACTGATAACAATAAATTATATGTATACGATGGCTCAGATTTTAAACTTTCAGGATATTCTGGTGAAGTATCAGATGCATACTCCAGTGATACCGGTGTAGGTAGCCCTCAAAACTATGGAACAAAATTAAGAAATATTTTCCTAACAGATAGCACAGGAAAAGCAAAACCAGTATTAGCACTCACAATGGTTAACGATGGTACTGTTAACGGTGGTGCAACTGTAACAACAGATGGTAAAGAAACCATCATGGCTATATTTAGTGATCACCCAGAATTTACTGCTAAAAATGATAACAGTTTAACTGAGGGTTCTCAGGTTAATTATTATAATGAATTAACTGGTTCAGGTGGCATAGGTTCTCAAATTAAGCCAGGCTTAAATTTAAGAAGTGAATATGCCGATACTGCTGTGGCATTATCAGAAAGAGCATACAGAGCAGATGCTTCATATCAATTAAACTTGGGGTCACCAGGCAGTGATGCAGGTAACATTGATGCAAGTTGGGTAGCATATAACAGAGTTGACTTCATACCTAATACAACAAATAGTATTCAATTAGGTAACGATCAAAAACATTTCGCAGGTTTATATACAAACTTTATAAGATTAGGTGCAGGTGGAAGTGCCGCATTGGAGGCCAATGGCACAGTAGCAATTGGTAATGCTTCAGCAAGAGTATCATCTATTCACACAGTTGATTTAGATGTAAGTGGTGATGTAACTTTTGCATCAGGAGTTCAAAACATTGGTGCTAGTGGTAACCCAGTAGAAAATTTTTATAGTGCTAATGCAGTAATTAGTTCTTCCTTTACAATTGGTTCAAGTGGTTCTGCATATAGTTTACCATCAGCAGATGGAAGTGCTAATCAGGCATTAATTACAGATGGTTCAGGCACTGTAAGTTTTGGTGATGTAGCCTTATCATCAACTCAGATGATTGCAGGTGCAGGTCTAACTGGTGGAGGTACTTTAGCAAGTAATAGAACATTTAATGTAGGTGCAGGTTCATACATAAATGTAGCCGCAGATACTGTAAGTGTAGATGGTACAACTGCCGCAACAGCAAGTAAAGTAGTAGTAAGAACAGGCACAGGTGGTATTAATTCTGTAGGATTAGACGCAGGTTCTGGAACTATAGAAACCTCTGGTACAGTAAGAGGTGGTACACTTACTGATGGCACATTAAGTATAAACAGTGGTAGTATTACATCAGGTGTTAATGCTACATTCAGTGGAACTGTTTCAGCAACAACATTTAGTGGCACAGCAACACAGGCACAATATGCTGACTTGGCTGAGGTTTATAAAGCAGATGCAGAATACGAACCAGGAACAGTAGTTAAATTAGGTGGTGAATTTGAAATAACACAAACAGAAAGTCATAATGACGTAGATGTATTTGGTGTTATTAGTACAAACCCTGCTTATTTAATGAATAAAGATGCAGAAGGGTTACCAGTTGCATTACAGGGTCGAGTACCAGTTAAAGTTTTAGGTAAAGTTAAAAAAGGTGATAGACTATGCAGTTCAGATGAACCAGGTATTGCTTGGGTCGTAAGCGAAAACGAATACGATGTCAGAGCAGTAATTGGAAGAAGTTTGGAAGACAAAGACAACGGTGACTTTGGCGTAGTCGAAGCAGTTATAGGTGTTAAGTAGATAAATACTACTAACGATAGGAGATAAAATGGCATCAGGTTCAACAGTAACAATTACAGGCGGAACTAATATGACGCAAGTTGTGTCAGGTGACGTTATAGATGATTTGGATTTCAATAATGCTAGAACCAATGTAAACAACTTGTTGGCTAATGCCCAGGATGTTACATTAGGAACTTATACAGCATCTTCCACATTTGGTTATACACAAGGTGGTGTAGGTGTAAGTGCCGCTAGTGCAGGTGGTTTAATTTATGCCGATAATGCTACAGGTGGTTTTAAAAGGCTTCAGGACGACGTACAGGCTTTATGTGCCTTTTTAGGTCAAACAGTTAGAACAGGCGTAGGCTCTGATGTAACTAGCAGTACTACTATCACAGCGGCAACATGGTCTAATTTAATGTTAAACATAAAAGATTGTTGGGATAATAGATTTTCACCAGCAAGTAGAACAAGTTCAACAATAGGCACAGTAACTAGAACAAGTGCATGGAGCTCAAGTTTAACAGAAGAAACAACATTTACTTTTGCAAACGAACAAACTGCAAGAGGTTTTTTCAATGGTGGTGGAAGAATTGGTTTCAGTTCTAGTAGAAGTGGTGGAACAACTTCCACACAAAATACAGACTGGACAAACCTTTTAAGTGCTATGGGTGATGTTTATATTACTCATGACACAGCAGGTGGTAGTTCAGGTACTAATGCAGGTAAAGGATTTTACGAGTTAACTACATCATATCAAACACTATGGACAAAATACGGTTCAGGTGCTTATGCAAGTAACTTCTTTAGAATGGACGGTAAAGTTAATTCAACAACTAATCCAACAGTTGTAACACTTAAAGCAACATATAGTGATCCATATACAGCGGCGGCGGCCGCGGCGGCAGATGGTGCTGTGGGTCCTGACGGTGTACCTAGTACAGGTGACGATGCTTCAGGATACACAGACAGTATTGATGGCACACTAACTCTTAATGCTAGAGCTCATGTTCCAGATGCAAATGGTTCAGGATTTAGTTTTTCTGCTCCAACAGACAGTATGGGTGCTATAAGCGGATCATAAGATTAACAATATACAAGAAAAGGGCTTTTGCCCTTTTTTTGTGACTAAATATAAGCATGTTAAATTTTAAATTTGATACATTTTTTGGTGAAGAATTTGAAGCCGCTTTTATAAAAATTCATGATACAGGATCTGAACAAGCAATTATAGAATATAAAAATAAAAAAATTTTAATATTAAACTTGTTTGATCCCACCCGAAAAGAAATTTTTAAAAAATGTAACCTAATAAAAGATCATCAAAATATTGATGGAGCCATTATTTACAGTAGGTGTGAAGTCATTGATGATGATCTATTAGATGTTTTTTATTTTACCTGTAAATTATATAAAATAGATAATGTGGCAATCTATGATTGCAGAATGAATAACCACAGCGAACAATATGAATTTTTCTACAATGATGAACCACTAGTACTACCTCATATAAAAGGTAATGTTTTAAGATTAATAGTACGCACTACAAATAATATAAATCAAACAGGAAAATATTTAGAAACAAATCAAAATATGAGAAAAACTTCGTTTTTTCACCAACCCAAATATTATTATGTAGATGTTGAGCCAATTATTCCAGAAGAAAGAAACATACTCTATACCTGTCTTAACAGAGAACCCAGAAAACACAGAGTTATGTTAGTAAATGAATTATTTAAGCAAGGATTAAAAGAAAAAGGCGTAGTTAGTTGTGGATATCTAGAAGCAGATTACCCTTACAATAAATTTGTTGATGACGAATTTCAAGATTTATTTCCAATAGAATTAGAAGATAGAGATGTATATACTAATGCTAGTGTAAACTTAGATGTCTGCAATAGAAATTTTATAGATTGTCAATTGCAATCATTTGTAAATATTGTTAGTGAAAGTTCATGTGATTGGGAGATACATAATAGAGAAGGATGGAAAACTACATTTTTTACAGAAAAAACAGCAAAGGCATTCATAGCCCATAATCTACCTATATTTTTTAATAATTATAAATTTGTTGAAGGATTAAGAGGACTAGGTTTCGATGTATTCGACGATGTTATAGATCATTCATATGATGATGAAATAAATCCTATTAAAAAAATAGAAATGATAGTAGCAGAATGTAAACGTCTAATAGAACTACCCAGAAAAGATTTAATAAAACTATTATATGATTTGGAAGATAGATTTGACAGAAACATAAAAAATTTACTTAATCATGTTAATGAAATAGAAATACAAAAGATGAAAACTATGAGAACATTTTTTGAAAATGCGTAATAAATAACAGTATGGAATTAAATTGGCACTATAATATAAAGAAACAAACTTTAAAATGCAAAATAAATGATGATCTATCATATCAAGCATTAAATGGCGGTAAAGGCGGATTTATAAAAACATATCAAAATACAGAACACACAATTTCCTATGAGGATTGGATCACCGAAAAAGAATGGATTTCGGATTATTTTCATGCAGATGTAGGAGAATTAGTGGAACCAGACGACCAGGTTAAATCTGCATACATGAAAAAGTTAGCAGAGTTTGTAGATAATCCTGTAGAACCCAGTTTTGGAATTTCAGAAGATGGCTGGGCATATGACAGAATGCAACGTAAAACTAAAATTTTACAAAATGCAGATAGTTGTCTAATGGCAGAAATAGGTCGTGTTAAAGATGTTGGCATTTTTGAAACTCCTGATGGTGTAAACATCTACAAAAGAAAATGGTGCGAATATCAAAATGATTTTTACAATACTATGCCCTGCTGTATTTTCCCTGATAATCCAGGCTGGATTAAAAGCAGTTTAGAAGAATTAGAAAGTCATGGCTTAGACATAAACAACGAAACAACACAAAGCCAATTACAATTTTGCGAACCAGATCTTTTAAATAAACACTTCGATTTACCTTAAATAGTACTATGAGTACACGTTTAAATAAGGCTTTAGAGTTTGCCAATTATCGTACCACACTGAATAATCAGCAGGCACAATTAAAAGCCAAAATACAAAGTCTATTAAGTTACAGTATAAACGGTGGCACATTTACTATTGATGTCACATTAATAAGTTTCTGTAAACAACTTATAGATGAAGGCCAACAATCAGTTGTACTCTTAGATATATACAACAATCCTATTAAGGTTGATATAGAACCGTTTTACGAAGAAATTCGCAGTAGATATTTTGAAGTCACAAACGAATACTATGCTGAATATGAAAAATTGCGTAAAGCAAGAAAGGTACATAAGATTTTGGGCTTAGATGAAAAAGGAGAATAACAGAGGGTTTTTAATGTTTGCTCACAATAACAGTGAGATAGACTATTTTAAACTGGCTGTGATAAATTCACTGTTAATACAAAAACATCTCAAAATTAAAAACATCACAGTTGTTACAGATCCTCACAGTTTAAAACACGGTGAAAAAACTCTGGGTAAGAGACTTATAAAGAAAGCAATTAATAATATTATTGTAATAGAAAAAGATAAAAAATTTAAACAAAGCAATTTAAGATTATATAAAGATACAAGTCATTCTGCAAAAACATTGCCATTTTACAATGTAAATAGGTGCGATGCTTATGATATTTCTCCCTATGATGAAACAATATTAATAGACGCAGACTATCTTATTTTCAGTGATACACTAAATCATTGTTGGGACCATAACAATGAACTAATGATGAACTGGAAATATCAGGACATTATGTATGAGCGAAAAGATCCTACATTAAAAAGACTACATGACATGGGTATAACAATGTATTGGGCGACAGTGGTTTATTTTCGCAAAACAGAATATGTAAAAGACTTTTTTAATTGTGTTAAACATGTGAGAAACAATCAACAATATTACAGAGATATTTATAAATGGCCAGGGACATTATATAGAAACGATTACAGTTTTAGCATAGCCGCACACATGATGTCAGGATTTATAGACAAGGGTATACCACAGTTACCCACAACTTTATACAAAAGTTTTGATACTGACGACATTCACAAAGCAGTAGATGACAAAACACTCATTATGTTTTTGGAAAAACCAAAAGCACCTGGTGATTTTATGATGACAAAATGGGACAGTATGGATTTACATGTAATGAACAAATGGGCAATAAATAGAGTGAGTGAGGAGTTATTGGAATATGTCAAATAAAATTATATCACCCTGTATAGATAAATGTTTTACCAATGGTATCAATTGTCCAAGTTGTGGTAGAACAAACGATGAAGTAGCAGAATGGCCTTATGCAGATGAAACTAGAAAAAAAGAAATTTTAGAGGAATGTGTTAACAGGTTAGACCCTGTAGCATACGATTACTGGGAAGAAATGTATGAGTATAAAAAGCAAGAGCAAAAAAACTCCTAGTTTAGGAGATTTAATAGAGCATACCTGCAGACTCAATGGAAAATTTGAGGGTAAAGTTATAGAACTATTGTCTATGCAATTTATATATGAAACAAAAGAAGGGCACTATAGACATTGCCTTTTTAGAGAAGATTGGAAGTATAAATTAACAGACAGGAACAGTTAAATGTTTGTAATACACAAAACACCCACAGGTGATTATAATGAGGATTTAAAAAATAAAATTGCCGATTGTGTGGGTGATGAAATATGCATTTTACATTCCGGTGAAGGTGGTATTTTTCCAACAGGCGAAGGAGATGATTATTGTAATATTAATAATCTAGATTTCTTTTCTTTGTTACATAAACATTGCAATGAAACTGGGTTTCCTCCCAACAAATTAAATTTATGGTGGGGTAATACTAACACACAAGAATTGTACGATCTATGGTGTGAAAGAAATAACCCAATAGAAAGATTTAAAAGTGTAAATTATCATCCTTTATGGTTAAATATATGTTTAGATAAACATGATGACCATAGTGCAAATTATGATTATGGAAAAGACAACAAAAAACCCAAGTTATTTACATTTTTTTGTGGTTTTCCTAGAGATCACAGAATCAAGACAATAAATTTTTTATATGAAAACAATCTTTTGGATAAAATAGAATGGACATGGGTTTCAACTCTTGAAGAGCATGATTGTAATAAAGATTTACCTTTAGCAATACAAAAAGTTTTACCAAAATCATATGAAGGACATTCAAGTATATTACAAAAATCTACTTCTACTAATCCTGGTAAAACTTTTTTTAAAAGTTATTATGACACATATTTTGATTTAGTTACAGAAACAAATTATGAAAATGATGTTATTGCATATGAAGAATTCGATTGGTGGGAACCGGTATTTTTTAGTGAAAAAACTTGGAGAAGTATTGTTAATAAACGACCGTTTATGTTGATTGGAAATAAGAATTCTTTAAAAGAATTACAAAGACTGGGTTTTAAAACTTTTCCTAATGTATTTGATGAAACATATGATTATTTAGACAGTGATAAAAGAATTGAAGCAATTTTAAATCAACTTACCAATCTAAATTTAAATAATTTATACGAAAAAATTTACACAGATGAAACCGAAGAAATTCTAAACCATAATTACGATTTAGCAAGATATATAATAGAACAAGAACAAGATATCTATCCTGGAAACAACACAGAATATACACACATTTATGAATAATTTAAGACAAAAAATAGAATTAAGAATGCAAATAATAGAGAAGGCAATGAAAATGCAGATGCATTTAATAGATCCTGATACTATGGAAATGTTATTGGAAAGAGTGAAATATTGTTGGGGTGTGCTTAACGAAGAAGACCAAGATTATATACACGGTTGTCAACATGCATTAGAAGAACAAATTGAATGGAAAGTAGATGAGTAGAGGATATATAGTAATAGCACAAAACAATGATACTGTTGATTATTTGCAACAGGCGTATGCACTAGCACTCAATTTAAAGTTAACACAGAGCACCGTAAGTAATCTTACAGTATGTGTAGATGCTAATACTAAAAAGAAACTTACAACAAAACATAAAGAAGTATTTGATAATATAGTAGATATTCCTTGGCAAGATGATGCCGCAGATGCAGATTGGAAAATAAACAATAAATGGAAGTATTACTACATGACTCCATATGATGAAACAGTCATACTGGATACGGATATGATTTTTCCCTCTGATGTAAGTCATTGGTGGGACATTATGAGTCAACGAGACGTATGGTCAACAACAAAAGTTAGAACATATAGAGGGGAAGTTGTAAGAAGCAACTTCTATCGTAAATGGTTTGTGGCAAACAACTTACCAAACGTGTACACCGCTTTCTTTTACTTTAAAAAGTCAGAGTTAGCAAGTGAGTTGTTTGCCATGATTGAGGTAATATTCCAGCACTGGCAAAGAATGTTTTACAAATATATGCCAAAAGGTAAACCGGATTGGTTAAGTGGTGATGTTGCGTTTGCTCTAGCAATACAACTATTAGGTATAGAGCATTTATGTACAAGAGAAAACATTGATCAAGTACCAACGTTTGTACATATGAAAAGTCATATACAGAATATACCAGATACTCGTATCAGTAAAATTTGGACTGAAACTTTACCAACATATTATAAATCCTATAATAATTTTAAAATTGGAAACTTTCAACAAATATATCCATTTCATTATGTGGAAAAAGACTGGATGGATGTAAATAAAATAAAACAAATGGAAAAAGATTATGGCACTAAGTGAAGCAGAAAAAAGACGTAGAAGATTTGTTAAAGAGAAAAACAAATATGACGATTTAAATGATTTAATAAAGACTAACATTGAGGCCGATGTAAATGTATATTTTAATGAAAATGGTGATATACTACAAATAGGAAACATTAAAAGAAAAAAATCTAAATCAGAAAAAATGATTGTGATGAAAAGAGAACAAACTGATATCTTAAATGGTAAAAATTGGAACCTTTATAAAATAGCTCAAGACCCTATTGTTGACACTGTTTTTAGAATAGAATTAAAACCTACTGAAGATCTGTTTGTAAAAAGCGAAGAAGATTTTTTACAAAAGATAGAAAAAACTAATTCTAAATCTTATGATGTTTCTATAAGTATAGATGAATATCATATAAAAATTTCTCTTTCCAAAAAAGCAAAGAAAATATTTGCTAAACAAGATCCTCTTAATGTATCTATAAAAGGCTCAAAAGTTTTAAAATTTTATTTTACTGCAGAAAACGACCCTCATTATATGATACATGGAATAAATGTGTTCTTGAAAGATCTAATTACAGAAGATGTAGTAACAGTTAAAGTACCGTTAGATTTAAATCAGTGTGATATTTACACATATAAACTGTTTAATAATTATGTACGAAAGTGATGAGTTTTAAGCAAAATAAATACAAAATTATAAAAGGTGCTATTTCTAAAGAACTAGCAGATTTTTGTTATCAATACTTTTTAAATAAACGAGCAGTCGCAAAATATTTAATGAGAAACAAGCACATTTCTCATTTAACTGATTTTTATGGTGATTGGAACGACACACAAGTACCTAACACTTATTCACAATATGCAGATATTGTTATGGAAACACTATTACAAAAAGTAAAACCAATTTTAGAGAAAGAGTCCAGTATTAACTTAATAGAAACTTATTCATATGCTAGAATATACAAAAAAGGTGATATATTAAAAAAACATAAAGATAGATTTTCATGTGAAATATCAACTACTATGCATTTAGGTGGTGATGAATGGCCAATATATTTAGAGCCAGATATAAAAATAGACTTAAAACAAGGCGATATGCTCATGTATTATGGTTGCGAACTAGATCATTGGAGAGAAGAATTTAAGGGTAAAGATTGCGGTCAAGTGTTTTTACACTACAACGATGCAAGTAGCAAAGATGCTGAAGAAAATAGATTTGATAAAAGACCTTTAATTGGAATACCAGGGTCTTTTAAAAATTCCATGTAAATAGTTCAGAGTGACGTGTATGCCTATAAATTATTTGATAAATATGTGCGTAAGTAAAAATACACAGGACGACACAAATGGCTCAAATAGATGTTACAGAACTCGACATATTTTATATTTCATATGATGAACCCAACTGTGAAGAACATTGGGCAGATCTCTTAAACAAAGTACCGTGGGCTAAAAGAGTACACGGAGTTAAAGGCTTTGATGCCGCACACAAAGAATGTGCAAGACAATCCGAAACTGATCGCTTTATCACTGTAGATGGTGATAATATTGTTATGCCTGACTTTTTTGAACAGATACTTGATGTGCCTGATACAGATCATGATGGCAATGATATCAGTCAAAGTATATTCAGTTGGAATGCTAAAAATATTCTTAATGGATTAGTATACGGAAATGGCGGACTTAAATGCTGGCCCACACAATATGTGTTAGACATGAAAACGCATGAAGCCGCTGAAGACGAAGAAGGCATGGAATTTTGTTGGAAGTTAAACTATATCCAATTAAATGATACCTTTAGTGAAGTACACCAAACCGCATCACCTTTTCAGGCATTTAGAGCAGGATTTAGAGAAGGTGTAAAAATGAGTTTGGATCAAGGCAAACGTGTTCGTCCAGATGAATTTATTCAAAAAATATGGTATGGTAATTATAATAGATTACAAACATGGTGCAACATTGGCAGTGATGTAGAGAATGGATTGTGGGCTATATATGGTGCCAGACTTGGTTGTGAAATGACTGTTTTAAGTAATTGGAATACAAATTTAATAAGTGATTACGAATGGTTTAAAGACTTCTTTACAAATGATGTATTACCACGTTTTCCAGGAGATACTGTTTGTAAATATTCAAAAGTTTCCTATAATCCTGATATGCTTTATATAGGTATACAAGATATAGGATTAAGATTAAACGAAGGTATAAATGAAATGATGCTGTTTGATCCAAAAGAGCAAATGTGTAAATTCTTTAAAAAGACTTATGTTAATCCTAGACGATGGGGTGTGATGATAAGAGAACAACAAATACAAGAATTACTAGAAAAAGGTTTAATACAATAAGTGAGTATATA
>Ga0255772_10000936_pt1 | contig 28787 bp, 33 predicted proteins | sample 071ome_34_FD_179970 | JGI IMG/M metagenome (GOLD analysis project Ga0255772, IMG submission 179970) | Coastal salt marsh microbial communities from the Groves Creek Marsh, Skidaway Island, Georgia - 071411BT metaG (version 2) | ecosystem: Environmental > Aquatic > Marine > Intertidal zone >...
ACTCTAAACATATCTACCCATGCCAGATAGATTGATAATGTTATCAACATCTTGCTGAATGAAAGTGCTCTCATCCGAATCAATGTCAACCAGCAAAGCACCATTGTAATAATGGTCAGTCTCATTATTCAACAAAGATGCTATTGAATTATAGTATTCAAGAGTGTTTGCCATTTTTTTATTTTTATTTATTGGATGTATGGGTTTGTTGAGTTATATGTTCTGTAAAACTTGACCGTTGGTTTCTGGTTCTTGTAGAGTTTTACTTTGAAGTGATAATGAAACTTAGTTGGTGTGTACCCTTCAAACATACTTTCATACTTATCAAATAGTTCTCCATTCACATGAGGGAAACATTCTTTAAGTGCTGTCTTTACATGCAAGAAGTTTTCTACCGTATAGTTTGGTAATAGTTCTACATTGATATTATCATGCACCACATTGCCATTCTTGTCAAAGTCAAACGCATACAAAACATTGTATGCTCCACCACCAAGAAGTCCTGCAAGTTCTAGTGCATCATTCTTCATTTTGTGGTCTATCTTATTAAACTCTCCAAAGAGAAACCCACACTTAAAGTCTGTTTTCTTACCAATGTCACCCATCAGTTTAGTAAAGTAACTGTACTGATAATTTGTATTCAAACCAAAAGCATCATTTATCAACTGATACTCCTGCTCGCTTACACCGTTCAACGATAAGTGAAAGTATGGTGACTCAATAAACTTATTACATGGTGTTATTGCCTTATGGAATGTGCGCATCCCTCTAACACCATCTAGTTTATCTGTTAAGATATTGTAGATAGTTTCATATTCTTTTTCTATCTTAGACTTTTTTGGAAAAGAAACTTTTTGATAATCTAAGAAGCAATAATGATAAGAAACATGGTCAGAGGTTAAGTCCCTCTCGAAAAGATAATAAGTCATAGTTGATTATTATGAATACCAATCCAGAAAACTATTGTGTGTCTATTGCCAGATGTAATGGGAGTAACACCGTGATAATACATCCAGTTACTAGGAAAGACAATAACATCTCCTGTCTTGAAACCGTATGTTTTTCCTATTGATGGAAAGTCTAGATAACCTCCCTCATAGTCTTCATTAAGATAAACGCAAACGGTCAGTAACCTAGAAAAGTTTAGAGACTCTGCATAGTGGTCATGATGTACTCTAAAAAAGTTATCCTTAGAATAGTCTAAGATGTGAGCATCACTCACACTCAGTCTGTCACCATAAGCATAGTAGAATGGTCTAACATCTCTGGTGTATCTTCTACCAACTTCTGCCGCCACATCTTTTACAGTTTTATCTGCAAAGTTTTTGAACGTTGCATCAACTGCATACAGGTTGACATACTCTCCTGTTCTAAGAAGATCGGTCATTGGACTATCAAATTTATTTTTGTTAGTCTCGTTGGCAATCTTTTCAGAAAACTCTTGACAAGTTTCCTTTTTTAGTAGGTTTGTATAAACCTTGACATACTGATCTGCTCTAAGGTCAAACTTCTTTTCTTTAACCTCAGAGAGCATTTGGGTATACTCTTTATTGAATTTATTTCTATACTCTTGGTTATTGAATCTAGAATATAAGTTCGTGAATGATGTGTTATTATGCATCCTCTACACAAATGTCAATACTAACGAATTCAAAACTTTTGTCTGACTCATTCTTTGCAGAATGTTTCACATGTCTAACATCAAAGAAGTAGAGTTCTCCTTTCTTCCAGTTTATCTCCTCATCACCATAATAGAACATCGCGTCAGTGTCCATCAGAGGAATGTGTGCTCTGAAAAACTCTTTTGGCCAATACTTCGTATCAACATGCTCACCAACATGCTGACCAGGAGGAATAGTTATCTTAGAAAATGCTAAGATACGATCATCAGATGCAAACTCTTCAACCGTTTCTGTCGAATACTTATCCTTTGGGATAGTTGCTTCTTCTCTTGGTATCTTTTTGAACGAATAAAGGACACAACCACTATCTTCATCAATGTTCCAAGAGATTTTCATATTGGTTTTTGGACTGAAATGTTCGTCCAAAATCAACTGCTTTAACTCATTGATCTTATCATAATATTCAACATAATAAGGTCTAGAAAAATCAATACTCATAGCTTTTCATAAGCACCCATATCAATATTTAGAACCTTCAAGTAAAGAGGATCATTGGTGAAATGTGAACCCATGTACTCTCTATCATTCTCATAAAGAATATCAAAACAGAGGAAAGATAGGTCTACATCTTTAGATTTGTTTGTTCCACTATGCGTGTCATATACAAAGTCTAGTATGAAAGGTTTGCCAACTTCTACCTTGATAGTTCCAAAACTTTCGGCAGTGATGTAACTCTCCTCAGCAGTAATAGGAACCAGGATTCTCCATAGGTTCTTACCATAATAAGGTGGGTCAACATGTTCTTTAATATCAGAACTTGCTGCGAAAGTGTTTAGACTTACCGTAGGGATATTCTCGTCTAATACAATTTCTTTTAGTGCATCACTATAAAAGTTTTTGAGTTGTAGACCATCTGTTGGAGACTTAATGACACGGAATGTCCAGTCTCCATATTCATACTTTGATGGAACTTTATATGCAGGAACTTCTGTGAAGTCCTGTTTAAGAACATCAGCAGTTACGTCTTGTATCTTTTTGAAGTAGTCTTTTACATACTTAGATTCAAGGTCCAGGAATGGTCTATTCTGGGGATTCGTCGATTTCATAACTTACATCTAGGTTGACAACACGGGATTCGGAAGTGTCTTCTGCAACTTCCTCACTTGAGAATGATGTTGAATAAGATAGAGTGGTAGAAGAGTCTGTGGTGGATGTTACACCAGAAGATGTATCTCCTTCGTATGATATTGGATCATCGCATGGCGCTTGAACAAACTCTGCTTGTTCTGGGTGTTCAGCAATGTATCTTTCCCTATACTCAGTGTATCTCTGCATATAAGGAGCATTTGGATGTGAAGGATCGATCTGAGACTTCTCGATACCTTCATTATATGTTTTACCAACATATGGAAGTTCAGATGTATGTTCAATAGCATCTGCAACCTTTGTAAACACGAATATCATACACTCATGGTATCTATTCGGTGCGTAGTTTTGTGGTTGGTTCTTTCTGATATGAGAAATGTATGATGGGTGAGCATCACATAGTTCGTGGTTGGAGCAGAAAGACTCATTGTAAGTCATGACATCATAGTCAGGAACTTCAATCCTTTCAACTTCAAACCCATTCTCTACGAATGTGTTCTCAATATCATCTTTATTTGGCAACATTCCAAGAGAACCTTCTTCATATCCATATTCTCTTTCGATAGATGAGAATAGTTCCATGTATTCTGCATCTTTTTCTTCATCAAGAACAATCTTTACTGGGTTCTTGACAACAACTTTTCCACCAGTTTTGATACCAGTAGAAATACTTTTTACTAGAATGTCTAGATTCTTTGTATATCCAATACTTTCAACAAAGTAACAAGCATCAAAGTATGGTTCAAAGAAAAAGAACTCATTCATATCACTGTGGAAGAATGATGATGAGCAAGTTTCTACATCACACTGTGCGTTTTCAATTTGCTTCTCGCAGCAGTCAACTCCAATGTAGTTGCAGTTTTTGTATGATGGATGACTCTTCAAGAACCTATGAAACTGTCCATTTCCACATCCAATATCTCCAATGAAAGAATCATTATCAATGTTACCCAACCTTGCAAGGTAACTAAAATTCTGCTCTCTCAACCCAAGATAAGGCATTTCACTATCTTTGATAAGAGCAATCTGATACCCTTGTGGATACTGTTTGTTTATGACATCTGCTAGTGAGTCATAATACGCTTTTGTCTCATTCATAGTAAAACTGTGGGATTTTGACGTTGAGGGACCTATAATATTTTATATTTTTTATCTCACCTTTTTTAATTCTTACTTTGATGTGTGAGAACTTTTTATAGTCAAGAAAATACTTTGCAAATGGTTTTGTATTTACACCATATTTTTCTAAGGTATTTATATAGTCCTCCATACCCACGCCGTTCTTCTCTGGATATAGTTCTAGATGCATATCATCGTAGTCAAGACTTCCATTACATCCATTAAAACCAATACATTCAAACATTGTGCCGAAGTCTTTGATAGTCTTTTTGGCACACTCCAATGTTTCTGTACCAATAGGAAACTCATCTAGATTTGGCATAGGAAATATTTCTCGATGAGGAATATCCATCCCTTCCTGGTACAGATCAAATGTAAATGAGTTTTGGTTTTTAACAGGAACAATGCCAAGAGTTTTTAGTTCATCATACTTACTCTGGTCTTTCAAAGTGAAGTTGACAAACGTTCCTCTATTGGATACATTCAAAAATAAAATGTGAAAGTTTATATTCTTGAACTTCTCTCTTACTCTATTCTCTATTTCAAATAATTTTGAACGTGGATCTCTCTCAGGTATCTGAGATAAACTACGATACCCATAATGATATGAAAAGTATGGGTTAGAATAAACTTCTCGCTCTATTCCAATACCAAACTTAGAAGGTGTGTGTTCCGCCTGCGACTGTTCCACTTGTCAATACCACATAATACTTACCACTTTTTCTACGAATTCCTTTACCACCGCCACCACCGCCACCGGCAGAACCACCTCCACTATTTCCCCAGTCACCACCATTTCCTGCTGGGTTTGTGCATAATGTTCCTGCTTGCCTTGCACTGTGACATGTACTTCCACCAGAACCATTAGCGCCAGAATCATTATAGTTTCCACTACTACCGCTAGCACCACTATATTGGAAGTTTGCTCCAGGTATTGGACCAGCATTACCACCACTTCCTCCACCAGCTCCACCACCACCGCCAGCTCCACCTATACCAGCGTTAGTTGTATTGCAGCAATAACACTCATTATATGAAACAGTTTTACCATTACTGGCACCACCGCCTCCACCACCACCAAGAATTCTTCCACCATTATTAACGTAGATGTTAGATGAAACTACAAATGCTGGTCCTCCATCTCCCCCATTACCGCCATTTGCGTTACCACCATTTCCACCTTTTCCGTAGATTCTATAGTTGTTTGTGAAGTAACAGGTTGTACCAGGTCTAGAACCTCCCGGGATATTCAACCCATCATTGCCAGTAGAAGTTGCTGTACAGTTTCCGTTTGTTTGAAGTTCAAAGAAAGCAGAGTTTACACTGTTCGACTTCAGTGCTTCATTCTCAATACTTCCAACATTTACGGATGCATTATTTCCACTAACAGTCGCAACTGTTTGTCTTGCGTAGTAGTATATTTTTCCATAAAACTGTGTGAGTTTTATCAAACTACCAGAACCAAAAACTGGTATCCCAGCAAAGTGAACTCCTTGAACTGGGTGTGAAGTATCTGTTCTAACTTGGTCAGTACACTTATTTTTCTTCAAATGTGTAGAACCATAATAAAAATCGTTCATCGCAACTTGTGCGGTAGAACCTAAGTTTGTGTACTCAGTTCTTAAATCTGAAAGTGCAATTTGACCGCTAGATTGTAAAGTCATTTCTGTATCGAAAAACTATATGGACCAGACTTGAATTTTGATGGAACAAAATTCATAGAGATTGATACTCTACCATTACCGATATTTATATCATACCCATGATCCAAATGGGATGACCACAAAACTAGGTCTCCTTCTTCAATAAAATCACAAACAATATCTTTTTGATTGAACTCTGTGCTCTCTGTGGTATTCAACTCCATGAATGGTTCTACATGAACATTCAAGAATGGATTGGAAAATGCAAGTGCAGAGTGTATTGATGGGATATAGTTTACATAATAAGTTGCAGACACATATGAGTTTGCGTGACTATGATACCGTTGGAAACCATTCTTATAGCATGTGTTTATCCAACAGTCCGTTATCATCATTTGCTCAACATCGCGTCCCATGACACCACTCACAAAGTCAAAGGCAGATTCTTCTAAGAAGTTTTTGAAGTCTTGGTCTGGGATATAATCGAAGAAACCTTTTTCTTGTTCGGATGAATTGAAAAAGTGTTTAAGTTCTGGCGAGATAATACCATCTACTTCCAGTTCCTTATTATCTTTAATAAAATCTAGTACAGTTTTTTTGAACTCAATGTGTTTTTTTGGTTCGTACTGTGTCTTCGCGATAGGAACTGGAAACAGAGGATATATGCCTAACATAATACAAAAAAATATACCAGCACTATAACTCAGTGCTGGTACAATGTCAACCTAGTCTCTTTTCCAGAGCGTCTACTTTATCGGAGAGTTCCTTGATTGCTTCAATGAGCAGAGGAACAATCTTATCGTACTGAACTGTAATGTAGTTCTCATCAACAGGTGCAGTTTTAACTGCCTCAGGAAGAACTGCTTGAACTTCCTGTGCGGAAACACCAACGTGTGTTTCTGCTTTACTGAAACCTAGTTTCTCAGCAACATCGTTGAATGTATAAGTGAAACCGCTCAGTTGGAGAACCTTATCCAGTGCATTTTCAAGTGGCTTGATGTTCTCTTTGAGTCTTTCATCAGAAACGAAAGCGATAACATCACCAGTTGCACTGAAATCACCAGTGACTCTTGCACCATCAGAACGAGTATTGATTCTTACCGTATTGTCATGATAGAGGTTGATAGCACCATCAGCGTTAGCATCAATCATGCTCTCGCCAGTGTACTTCTGAATGTAGACTCCACCATTACCACGGAGGAAGAGTGAACCATCTCCTCTATCATCAATGTAACTGTTAAGACTATCATGATAGAGGTCTAAGTCATCACCATCGCCAAGATACAGGTGATCGTTATCACCGAACCTCATGGTTCCGTTTGTATCAATATCGCCTGTGATAGTTGCAACACCAGCAACACTCAGGTTTCCACAAACGTTCAGGTTCTTAGCAATACCAACGCCACCACCAACTACAAGAGAACCAGTTGTGCAGCTATTTGACTCTGTGGTTCCACCAAGAGTTTGGTCTCCACCAATGTTGAGGTTCTTCTCAACACCAACGCCACCATCAACAATAAGAGCACCAGTATCTTTGCTGGTAGACTCTGTGGTTCCACCGATAGTAGCGACTCCACAAACATTCAGGTTCTTGGCAATACCAACACCACCAGAAACAACCAGAGCACCAGTTTCACAGTTGGTTGACTGTGTTGTATCGGTGATTTGTGTTGCACTCTCAATCTTAACTTCGCCCTTGATTTGAACGTTGTCGTTCATCTTCAACTCTTTGTTGAAGGTTACTGGACCGTCAAACTGTGACAGAACCTGCTGTGAGTTACCACCTTCAACCAGGATTCTTTCCTTAACAATAATTTCGTCAAATACAACAGAAAGTCTTGAAGGATCCTGACCAGTAACAGTTGGAACAGGAATATCGAAGGTGATCTGCTCACCAGACTGTGCAGAATACTTGGTGTTACCAATGAAGAAGTCACCATCACTGTTCATACCAGTGTAGATAACGTTACCGCAGGAACTTTCCTGTGATTGTGCAAGGAAGTCTTCTCTTTCTGTCAGAGTTCTGTTCTGAACCTGTGGCAGACCTGTGGAGTAGTTACCAGGACCATAACCAAGATATTCGAACGTATGGCTAGAAGCACGAAGAATAGATGGTCTACGGAATTCAATAGGTAGTGGTTTGATCTTACGAATAAGTGTTCCAGTAGCATGGTTCTCTTTCAGAGTACCCATGGAACCACGAATGACTTGGATCTCATCATTACCAGAACCACTCAGCGTGCTGCTGGTGATTCTCATAATCTCATTGTTGACCTGGATATAAGAACCAAGTGGGAATCTGGATGTAGTTGAGATACCAGAGTTTGGTACACTTACAGAGAACGAAACATCGTTTGTGATGTTTTGGTTGAGAATAAGAGTCTCATTCTGATAGAATGGAACACCTCTGGTTCCAAGGTTTTCTCCTAGTGAGTCGGCAGTTGCATCGTTACCAGACAGAGCGTGCTTGATAAGTGAGACATTTGCACCGAAACTTCTCTTAGTCTTAGAAGTTAGAGAGGTTGGAGATAGAACCTCAGTTACAGTATAACTACCAAGGTTGTTGTTAGAAGCATCTAGTACAGTAAACTTATTACCAGAGACTAAACCATGTGCTCCACCACAAGTGAAGGTAGCAACTTGTGTTGAAGAGTTGTATGAGGTTGATGTAGTCTTGACAGTAGGACCAATATTGAAGAAGTATTGACCAACTGTTGGATATGCATCAGATGAGGTTTGAGCAATAGAGATCTGGTTCTTAGCAGGAATACCGTGGATGGCATAGTGCCCATCAGTAGCAGTACCGACACCAGTCAGTTGGATGGAGTTACCAACGGAAGTTGAAATACCAGCAGTGGAAAGTACAATGTTTGCGGTAGGTGTTCCACCAATAACAGTACTATCAAACCATAGAGTCTGACCATTGGCATATCCAGATCCACCAGAGATGATGTCTGTGGATGTTACCGAACCACCAGAGACTACAACCTTAGCAGTTGCACCACTCCAAGTTGTCAGAGTGTTCTCATTATACAGTTTTACGTTGAAGTAAGTATTATCTGTGTGACCAGAACCACCATTCAGTGTTCCATAGGTAACAAGACTGTTGAGTTGGTGCTCTCTATCAAATGTAAGTGTGGTGATACCAGCATTTGAAGTAGAAACACCAGTAATAGATGGACTCAGTACAAGATTATTGACGAACTTGTCAATGCTTTCTCTTGTAATACTCTTTCTAAGGTCGTTAGATACAACCTCACCAAGAGGTTCTCTCTTAGCAAATGATACAGCAGATGCTGGGTTATCATGAACGTTATCCTTATCCAACTGAGGATAGAGGTCAACAACGTTCTGTGCATAATTCAGGTCAGTGAACTCACTCTCAATACTGTTGGATGCATTGAGCATGTAGACATAGTAAACACCATCCTGAACATTGTAAATGTAAGGAGTGATGACTTCTTTTCTGTATACGAAGAAGTTACCCTTAACATCGTTCCTTTCAAATCTAGGAAGTGAGATGTTTCTTACGTTTGTATTGTTTGTAAATACGCCTGGACTATGAACAGTACCAAAAACATCAGTAGTGCTGTACTTAAACTCCTTGTCACTAACAACATCCGATACCGCAAAGGTTCCGTTGTAACCAATATTGATGGTTGCAGCAGTGTTTGTTGTGCTGGTAACGTTCTTAACAATGATCTGGTCACCAACTTTCAGACTATGTGCAAGGTCTGATGTTACGGTAACTAGGTTATTGATAGAATCAAAAGTACATGTACTGATGAATCTTGGGTTGCGCTCGAAGAGGTAATCGGAAGAAGTTAGAGATGAGAGTGAGAAATCTGCATCACTTCTAGCGCCAGTTGTACTAGATTCTTGAATGACGAAACCTTCATTAGGATCTCTACCATTTACAAGTTCCTTAGGAATGACAACACGAACCTTGTAGAGTTTTTCATCCAAGCTTCTTGGGTCATCAATACGCTTGATATATGCAACGTCGGTCTTTTCTGTTAGCGTTGCAACGCCAAGAGAACTGATAGTAGTGAAGATATCGTTGTTTTGGTCAACGTGTACATACCAGTTGGAGTTTACCGAGTCCCATTGAATTGGTGAACCAATTTCACCAGCATTCTTATCAGATACTCTACTGATAACTTTAAGTTGAGTACCAAGATAGATGGGGATGGGTACAGGAGTTGCTGCTTCTGCGTTTGTTTGTGATGATGCTACCTTAATTTCCGATGCAGAATGGCGAATAGCATAGTATACAGTATTTTCTACCAGGTTTTCTGGTACGTCACCAGTTTCACTGATGATTCTAATCTTTTCACCAGTCTGAATGTCATGTGTACCAAGGGTCAGGATGTTAGAACCCGATGATACTGCATCATATGTTTTTGCCGATGATGTTTCACCACGAGCAATAGTTGTACCAGAACCGATAATATTGTCAAGCATGTAGACGCTTGCACTCTTGGTTCCTAATGTGGTGTCAATGTATAGAGTTTCATTCTCTCTTGCACCAATACGATAACCCTGAGTGATGACAGGTGGTGCATCGTCAGCATTATTGAAACCAAACAGATACAGGTGGCTGGCAATACCTACCTGTTGAGTCTTATCAACGTCAAACGCAATCCAGTCGATGTTTGCTTCTTCTGTTGTGACTGCCTTTGGCGTAATGATGTTGGTGATAAATGCTTTGTTGTCCTTATCAAATGCTTCCTTCTTGAAACCATCAGATGATAGGGAGAACTGACCAAAGTTGGAGTTAGAGTTGGTGATAGAAGCGTCACCACCAGACTCCATGGAGAAGTGCTTGTTGAAACCAATAGCAAAAACGGAAACAACCTGAATGAAGGAGTCGTTGCTAACTTTAATGTGAACTGGTTGCCAACCTTGTCTGTAAATAGCACCAGAGTCTAGGTGATAGACTGTTGCTAAGTTTGTAGAAGATGAACCAGAAGATAGAGCAGCACCAGTTACCTTAGAATAGGTGATAGAATCATACGTTCTATTTGTGGTGTTGTACTTCGCAAATGCACGGTCATCTTTTTGTAGAGACACAGCGGTGAACTGTGCAACAACCATTGAACGGAAACCTGCCGCCTTTGAACCATCGGCGTGCATACCATTCATACCCCATACAGAGCGTAGGGAGATGTTGAAGATATATGGAGAAGCACCAGATACGGTGTCAGTTTCAATAGTTACGGTTGCAGATGAACCACTGAGACCACCAGAAGAACCAGCAGGGAGGTTATCTCTTACGAATGGGAGAATGTAGGTGAATGTTGTCTCATCAATAACAGTCTGAACCTTTGTTGATACGTTAAAGTCATCAACGTTGACACCACGAATCTTGATAGGGGTGTCGGCAGTAAAACCGTGTGCAGTCTGGGTAGTAACAGTTACGACTGGACCAGGAGTTACACCGTCACCACAAATGATGTTACCGATGTTGATAGGGTCAGAAGCAAACGCACCAACAATTTCCCACTCAGGACGTTGCTTAGAGAAACCAAGTGCATCCTCTGGATACTTTTGGTCAATATCTCTACCCGATGCTTCATTGAAAGCATTGGATAGTTTGCTATAATACATGTCAAGGTCAGTGATAGCATATCCAGAGGGGATATTGACGCCATCAGCGTACTCGAAACAGGTCAGTTTGTGGTGAGAGAATGTTGGCTTCGACTGGTTATTAGTTGAGAAATCAACGGGGTCAGTGTAAACTAGACCGCTCTCGCTACCATCAAAGATAGAGAACTGCCAGAAGTAACATGCACCAGTTACTCTGAAAATAGCAGAACCATTTAGGTTATCATCAGTTGGGTTTGGAATGTACTTAGGACGAATCTTAGTCTTTCTAAGGTCAAGACCAACCAGAGAAGTACCACGGGGAACAACAACACCACCGTTGATACTGTTGAACTTATAGAGAATATTGTTTGTCTGAGTTAAATCAAAGTTAGAGCTCAGTGTAAGGGAAAGTTCTTCTGACGCTACGCTCTCTGCGCCAGATGGGGATACTGCTCTGGCAACATTCGCGACTGATTTAATAGCATAACCAGGTCTGTTATCAACTACGTGTTCACCTGGGAACAAAAGAATTGTAGTCTTTTCTACTAAGTCGTTATTATCTCCACGCAAATACGAGAACCTAGCAGATTCTAGTAATGCCCTCTGAATAGTTTTGAAGGGTTTAGTTAACGAATTGCCTTGGTTATCAATGCTATCCGTTGCATCAAGGTCATTAGGATTGACGTAAAGAATTCTGCCTTCTGTATTCCTAATAAAATTTTCTAGTTTGTTCAGTGGCATTGTATGAGTTTTCTCTAACTGTTACATGACTTTATTTATCCCATAAAATCTTCCTCGTCATAGAAAGGAAGCAAGTCAGAAGGCAAATCTTTTGGATTGCTAATATCAACTGGATCGAAGCAAGGGTGCATCGATTCCATTATCATATAGTTAGAACCTCTATATACATCCTCCACTTCGTAGGACTCATTGTTATTTGCTTCGTCAACTAATTCTCGATCATAGAGATGACCATCTGGCATCTCGTCGAATGTAAAAGGTATTTGCTCAAAAAAGTACATCTTTACGATGGTTCTCCCCTCGTTATACCAACAGTGCTTCGTTGTAATGGTATAAGACATAACTTTTTTCTTTTGTCTTATTTATTTTTATAGGACGAGAGGGACTTGAACCCTCACGAGCACGATGCTCAACAGATTTTAAGTCTGGTGCGTCTACCATTCCGCCACCGTCCCGTAGGTGCTCCATGCGTGGATCGAACACGCCTCAGGCGAATTATGAGTTCGCTGCATTCACCAGATTGCTAATGGAGCAATAGGAGTACTGGGAGTTGAACCCAGACTAACCCGTTATAAGCAGGTCGCTCTAACCATTAAGCTATACTCCCGCAGATGAACTTACTGAGCTTCGTTATTTTGCTCAGTGTATATTCGATACAGTTCATCATCTGCGGGTATCATAACTGCGGCAGTACCATCTTCTTTGACGATACCAATACTCTCTCCGTTTTCTACACGTTCGAGAAGAGAATCAAAGTTCTCTTCCCACTCTTCCAATGTAAATACTTCCATTATTCTGCTACGGCAAGGTCAGCATACTCGATTTGGTGAGGTTCAAGGTTAGCAGTGACGACTTCCAGGACATTCATAAACTCCTGAACAGTTTCACACTCTACCATTTTTTCGTTGCCCTCATCACTAAGGAGAAGGAATGAGCGGGTGCAGACATCAATAACAATGCCCATCACGCATTCGGTTTCTCTGCTCATGGTGTTTCGTTGAATACCCCCATATTATAGGGCAAACCAAAGCAGGCGTCAAGTATCTGGTGACAAATCCTTGATAGTCTCGATGGCAAGGTCTATCTGTGCGTTCTTTTCAGTTAAAACTCTTGATGTTTGGTTATAACCGTACCTAGTTATTTCTGATTCGGACCTTTGTTCCTTAATAGCATTGGACTTTGGTATTAAATTAGATACCTGATTTTGCAATATATCTATTCTATCTTGCAGTGCTGTGATAGAAGAACCGTGAGAGACGCAAACAGAAGAGGTGCATGGTGATCTATAACATGCGCCAATGTCTGCAAATAAAGATCCTAAACCAACCTGAGAACTATCATCTTGGTTATAAACTAAGAAAGAACCAATACCAACATTAGAGGAACTTAACGTATTATCCGTATTTCCATATGGATCATTACCACTATATGTTGATGAAGAATAGTTTGGTGTCTTTGACACTACCCTGTCAGGAAATACTGTGGTGGCAGCAACAGTTGTTCCACATCCAACATTAAAAGCATTGAGAGATAGAACTACAATCTCTGCTTTCAGGTCATTGATTTGTGATACGAGAGAAACAATATCTGAGTCAACTTTAACTAGCGATGGACCAAACAACTCAATTTCTACTTCTGAGTTTGGTTTCTCCTGAGAAACATAAGAGATTGCATTCTCGTTATTCTTTTTCTTTTGTTCTAAACTATCAATTAACTGACTCATTATTCTTCTCCATTTTTAAGTTGTTCAACTGTTGCTTTTAGATCATTTATCTGGTCTTGCTGTTCCTTTATCGCTTCAACTAGAAGACCAACTAAGTTTCCATAAGCAACGCCTTTATATCCATCAAATCTTTCTTCTACTGCTTCTGGAATAACTTTCTCAACTTCCTGTGCAATAAAACCTATCTGTTTCTTTTTATCTTCTTTGAAGTCAAATGTGACACCACGAAGAGCAGATACTTTTTCTAGTGGGTCCTTAATAGTATGAATATTTTCTTTCAGTCTTTCGTCTGACGATGGTAATGCTTTACCAAGAGCAAGTTCTACATCAAGGTTTCTACCATTGACAGTAATTAAACCAAGGAGATTTGTATTTCCAGTAAACGTTGCTGAACCGATAAACTTTACCAGTCCAGTGTGTATCATGGTGGAGAAACCTGCAAGTATTCCACCAGTAGCAAATAGACTTGGAATAGTTGGTTTTAGGTCAAGTGGATTCTTAATTAAGAAAACACTTCCAGTTTTAACACTCTGACCAAGAGTAAGACTATTCTTTCCAACTAAGTGGTTCTCATTTACAATAACATTATCCTGAAACATTGATTGTTCAGAATAAGTTTTCTGAGTTCCTGGTATGTTGCCACCTTTTAGAATATTGAAGATGGAAAATATACTTGTTGCTGCTTGGAATGCCATATTATTCTCCTATTTTATAAGACCAATGAATGCTTTATATCCACGAACAGCACTAGAACCAACGTGAGAGTCTGCATAGCACTTTTCAGACCATGACAAACCTTCTGGAATCATATTACCTGTTTGTGCTTTTAGGTTTGCGGCGTTTGCTGATATTGCAACACCACCACCTGCTTTTAAGTTTAAGTCTTTACCTGCGTTGATATTTAGAGTTCCATCACAGTCTAATGACATGTTATTTCCACGTATCCTTACTCCACCAGTTTTGTCTGCTGTTAGGCAAATATCACCATTAGAAGTAGAAATCTGAACGTCAACTCCCTTATTACTTTTCTTACCAGCATGTATTTCTACAGCACCATCATTATAGATGGACATTAGTCCACCTTTTGCTAAACCTATTGAATTTTGGAACCCACTGTCTGCTACACCATATATTTGATATACTCCTTCCCCGTTTAGACCCATCTTAGGGTCATAAACTGTAAACTGAAAGTCATTAACGTGCCACCAAGACCTTAAATGATAGTTTTTATCCATTTACTTAGTAATACAATCGATAACTTGCTTGACTTCACCTTGGAAGTCTGGAATATCCAGAGATGGTTTTAGAACTGCTCCAACTCCTGTATCACTGTCGATAGTCAGGACAGGCAAACTTGTAACAACTCCATTATTTAGAGGTGTGACTTTAACAATATACCCATTTGATATCTGAGTATCATACTCATTTCCTTGGTCATCTGTGACTGTATCCCCATCAGAGTATCCACTACCAGGATCGAGAACAGAAACGGAATCGACAACGTATGGTTGCTCCTCTGCTGGATAGTTTTCGCCAGGAGATACAATGTAAATACCAGTTACTTGCCCATCAGAAATAATAGATCTAGCAATAGCACCATATCCTTGGTTGCAGTTATCTACTATCTCTACAAATGGTGGATAAACATAGTTAGAACCTGGGTTTGTCATCTTGACACTAATGATACCACCGGTGAGTCCATTGGCAGCCTGCGTAATGTTTCCGAACAATGGAACGGCAGATGCACCACTACCACCTCCACCGAAGATATTAATCTTTGGTGGTCCGCAGAACTGTGGGAAACCTGCGAAACAGTCACTAATACCTGTGAAGTCTGGTTGTGAAATACCCTGACTGAATATATCAAATGCTCCAACTATCTCACCAACACCTTCGACTGGGTTTTCTGTTCCTTGTTTTTCTGCAGAAATAGCAAATGCAGTATTAGCAACTTCTAAAATACCATCAATATTACTGAGGTTTGGTGCTTTCGGTCCAGCACCAACAATCCATTCTTTAATATCATCATCAGCATCATCATCTTTACACTTTGGAAGACCAAGCATACCTAAGAAGGCTTCGCCAACACTACGCAAGAAGTCTTCCGTGTTAAAACCACCAACATAGTCAAGTATCTTACTCAAACCACTGATAGCAGACTGAAGACCAGTTGCAATTTGACCAATGATGCTGTTCATTATTGAACCCATGAACTGTTCAGCAACACAGGATACAAAGTTTGCAATGTTATCAACAATAGCATAGAGCATCTGACGAATAACGTTTCCAAGAGACTTGATGATACTCTCAATCAAACAAGGTATTCTTTCTTCAAGTTCAACAATAACAGGTATTAAAGCTTTCTCAGCAAGTTCTCCTGCTTTATTTGCGGTTGTTGGGTTCAGAGTTGCTGCAAATACTAATCCATACACAGTTCCATAGAGTATTTTTAGACCAGCTTTAATAAGTGGAATAAGTTTATCCATCACTGCTGTAACTGCACCACCAACCATTCCAGCAACAATGTTTTCTAGTTGCTCCACGCGATAGTCAATTTCTTGTTTTAACCAGTCACGAGCCCACTCAATATCATTTTGTATAGCGTCAGAATATTTCTGATAGTCCCGTAAGAAATTATTTAAAGCATTAGATATCTTATCAAGAGTAGATGGTTTCTTATCTGCTAACTTAACGTTATCCCCAACAGCATCGGAGACTGGGACAGTTCCTTGTGGCGTTTTTCCAGTGGGAAGTGGTACTGGATTTGGTGCCGATGATGCGTGTTGTTCGTTTGTTTCCTCACCGCCACCTTTTGTTCTGGTCTTACCGTCTGCTTTTTTTATAAGGTCATTGGTTCCAGAAAATGGTGTGAATGGACGCTTATCCTTCTGATTTACAACGTATCTTGACCTACCTAATGCACCAATGATTACTGGTGTTTGTGCGTTATCTCCGTCCATAAAGAACCCGAAGACAACATCACCCTCTTGCAGTTTGATATCTTGTGATATGCCACCAGCACCTGTTCCAGCAGTTGGAGGGAGCATAACCTGTGCCCAAGGCAGTTGGTTATCTGGAAGTTCTACCGCACTTTCGGGATGGTATCCCATGATACGGACTTTATATCTATTTCCCCATCCTTCACCTCTGGGTTGTTTTCCCATGGCAGAGAGTGGTGGGATTTGACCTACCCACCATCTAAAACCATCTCTCCCTAAAAAATTACTTTTGAGTAAATTTTCTTCCATTACTTCTTACTTTTTGGACCGAATGTATCTCTGATAAGTTTCATAGAAGTATATGAAGCTTCTGTATCAAAGTGATGACACAATTCCTTAATCATATATAGACCGCTTGTTTCGGGGTCAAACTCATTCTTTTTAGATAATGTTATCTTTGGTATCTTACATTCTATCAGATCACCTGCTCTCAGGTTAGTGTTTAGAGGGACAGTCATACTCACTGTCTGGTTAAACAGAGTGTTATATCTCATCAATGCTTGCGACTGATATTCTGCTGGGTTTGCGTTTGGTGCAGTAGAAACATCATCCTCTAAGGTTCCAACATCAAGAATCTGTGTGATAATTCTAGTTGGCAAGTTACCTAAGTTTTCTGGTAAGTTAATCTGCTGACCAAGGTTTTCGGTGTTGCTGACATAGTTTTGCAACTTGAATGCACCTTGCTCCTGTGTTGTGAATGTCCAGTCTAGTGGGTTATAAAATACACGTTGAGATGCGTATGTTCCGAGTCTAAGTTTTTCTACAAGGTTGTTATTTCTTTCAGTTGTATAGTCAATGATAAGGAAGTCATTGTTTCTAAAATAGTCTGACTGGTTTCCACCTGCATAGGTATATGTTGCTTTTGGTTTTTGAGCAGCAAGGTTATCTAATGAACGAAACTGAAACCCATCTTGTGTCTGATAAAAAACATATCCAGCAATACCAGATTGTGGAACTGCCTTTGATGCCAACCAAACTAGAATAGTGAAGGGTTTTCTTAGGTTTCCAATGAAACCATACTTATTTCTAGTTTTATCAACAGTTCCTATTCTCTCTGTTGAAAGATAGTTCTTCAAAATATCAGAAACTGATGTATCAATAGAAGAACCAGTCGAAAACTTTTTACCAACTCTTGATGTTTCGTTAGTAATTGCTTCTCTTGATACTAAGTTAAGTTGAAAGGTTTCTCTTTGGGACTGACTTAAAACATTACTAATACTTGAAACATAGAGATAGTCTTTCGGTTTAGAAAAATCTAGTCCTTGGTTTGTGGAAGAGTTGCCGTTTATTTTCATCGACAACCTTTCACCACCTCTCAAAGGAAGACCATTATATATTGTTGAAGGTTCTCCATTTTTATCTGGAATACTTCCACCAGTATCCATTACAATTATCTTTGCTGTAATAGTTGGAGAGAAAATATCCTCATAATAATCAATGGAATATGTTCCACCTCTAATGTCAGCCGTCTTTGACTTATCGTTCGATTCTAATGTTAGTGTCTGAAACTCTGATGTTTTTGTTGACATTAGGTATAAGCGAGCTCCGTCAATACTCTATGTTTGATAAGACTATTTAACCCAGCACCAGCGATGATGATAGTGCTACCACCGCTGCCACCAATCATCATTGGATTTTGTTGCATCGATTGTGGAGCAGCAACTACCAATGTCTTTCCTTGTCTCTCTGGTGTGATACCACTAGATATTGCTGTCGATCTTCCAGTAGAAGAAACCTGAGCAATTGTATTTCCTTTTCCAGGAACAGCAAAAGAAGAACTATTGGGGTTATTTGTGAATAGCAGATATGGAACATATGGAGAAGGATCAGCATCGCTTCCATATTCACTACTATTATATGTTGTAGTATATTCAAAGTGAAGGTGTGGACCACTAGACTTTCCAGTGCTTCCAACCTGAGCAAATGATGTCCCTGCTGCAAGTTTTGCAAACGTTTGTGGTTTACTTGCAAGGTGTGCGAAACGAAGTTGGACATTCAGTGAAGGGACCCAAACATCAAGTACATGCCCATATCCAGTTCCAGGACCGTTAGGGAAGTCTGCTTTATAACCAACCCACTCACAGTCAACTCTCAACGCGATCCAAGTTCCTGAGGGTGCAGCAATGTCAATACCACCATGCTTTCCACCCCTAGAACCATAAACGTCAGTTACCTCTATATTACTGACACCTCTACCAAGAGATTGTGTTAGAACATCACCCGCTACAAATGGTCTAGTTCCCAGTTGTCCTAATGGTTGTGGTCCAGAAACTCCTGTTGTGGCACCCATATTGGGAACAGGAGCAGGAGTGTTGCTCTTGCCAAGATATGCACTACCCTTGTTGAAACCAAATGTCTGACCATGCCTGGTGGCGTCTTGGGTCATGTCATCATATTTTTGCTCAAAACCTTGACTTCTAAAGTCTGGTCTATTACCGACAAACTTAGCAGCACTCTGCTGCATAGACTTATTGAGTAAAGCATTTGCAACTCTATCTAAACCATTAGGACTTGCACCGTTACCACCAAATTTTTTAATATGTGCAATTGCGGTCTCTCTGTTTACAACTTTATTCCAGTCAGCAGTTTTACCATATTCTCCAACTGGTGCATATTGGTTTCTGGCAAGTATCTCTTGTCTTGCTGTTCTGCCACTATACCCCATTCTATTGTATATTGACTGAGCAACATCAACAGCACCTTGGGTATTAGAGTTCTCGTATAAAGATATCAGCGCAAGTAACCAGAAGTCTGCACTTCCACCAGTTGCTGGTGTTTGTGGTCCAGGTTTTCCAGGAACTTGGTTATCATCGCCAGTAGTAGGTTCATCATCATCACCAAATTTAAAAGGTTCTATCAAAAGATTCAGAGCATCTCTGAAATCGATTTCCATTCTGTTGAAAGTACCTTTGACTTTTTCTAGTTGAGAATTTATCTGCTTTCCTGCTGCAGAAAAGTTAAATGACATCAAGGTTCTTGCAAATATAACAATCAAACCACCAAGTTCTTGCAATAGTCGTGTCGTGTTTGATGTAAATGAAGATAATGTTTGAGTTAGTTTTACTATCCTTTCACCAAGTTGTTTGGAGAATGATACAATGATTGGCATATTGTTCACAATCCAACCAGTCAAGGTTAAACCAATCGCTTTCAATATTCTACCTAAGAATCCTTGTGTTGAACTCGTTATTGCTTTTCCTATCTTTGAAATTGGAGACGTTGCTTTTGATGCCTCAACAAGATCTTCTTGGTTCTTTCTACGAATAGCATCTCTTCTCAGACGATAGATGTTTTCTCTCTTAGCAATAGATTCTTTTTTAAATACAGACTGTCTCTGTAAGGTCTTTACAACACTCTTAGAAAGTTTATTAGTTTCCTCTGCTTTATTTTCAAGTCTAGTTGCAGACTTTAAAAGTTTAATTGTAACTAGTCGTATGAGTGGTAATGCCATGTTATACTACTACGTTATAATTTGCCATAGAATAATAAACATAGAAGTTGTCAATATTCGAAGAAGCAATATCTGGAATAGTATTAGCAGAAGGATTTAGATCTGTAGGAACTTCTCTCTGCCCCTGTTGCCCACCAGCGGTGACTACAACATTAGTTTCTGGTTCTGGTGTAGGTCCAACACTAGCAGCTCTTGCTGATGCAGTTGTTGCTACTGGTTGAACATTTGCAGAAGTTGATATAGAAGGTGCTGCAAACATCTTGGAGAAGTCCATTCCCTCATACAATGAACCCTGTTGTGCTTGGGTGAAAATATTCTGCCCCAAGTTGCTCATTGGCGTAAAACCAAAGATAGAAGCACCAAGTTTTACTGGGAATGGAAGAGGAAGTTTTGATAAACCATAAACAAAAGTAGCACCAGATGCAGCACCAGAAACTGCTTGCCCTGGTGAAGCACCATTGAACATATTGGCACCAGCACCAAAAATAGTTTGACCTAGTGGATTTGTTGTAAGTGACTTTCCAAAGTTAAAGAGTAAGTTTGTTGGTGAAAATGATTGCTGTTGATTATTGTTGTTAGTATTACTACCTGCACCATTATCATCTCCACTACCATTTCCATTATTATCTCTCTTAAAAACTCCTCTGACTTTATCTATTGTACCTTGAATAAAGTCTCTAAGAAATTGTATTGGTTTTTTAAATAGACCGTTTCTGATAGACTGAGAAACTCTTGACGTAGTTCTACTAATAGAACCAACAATATCAGTAAGTGCCTGACCAATGTTTGAAAATATATTTTTTGCGGACTCGAATACTTTATCAAAGGTCTGCTTTGCTTCTCTGAGTCTATCAATCGTAAACTTAGACGCTGCTTTAATACCAGATATTATCTTTGGACCTAACCATCCAGTCAGTAATAGGGTAAAGAACCCCATCAATCCTTTGAGTGAAGACTGTGCCTTTACTGCTGCTTTTTGTGCTGGTTCAATAGTAGCATTTTGTATCTTCCTTTCAACTAAGGATTCTTGCCCTTCTCTTAGTTGAAGTTGAGCAGCTCTTCTTTCTCTTTCCTGCTCTATTGCTTCCTTCTGTCTTTCTAAGAAAGCATTTGTGGTGACAGTTTGGGATATACTTTGCAGTGATGTGCTCAGACTTACCATCTGAGCAGATATTCTATCGAGTCTAACGCTTAGACCGCCAACTAAATTCGATACTGCCGCAAGAACTTGTTCGTTTTTCTGATCGACAGTAGTATCCACTTCCCTCTGAGAGGGTGAGTTATTCAATATTGGCGACCTCATTTTAGCCATTTGCCTGATTCTTTAAGTTTTCTTCTTCAATGAAGTGTTGAAGTAACGTAACATAAACTTCCCTTTCCCAGGGTATCATGTTTTCAAGCTCTGTTAATGAATATTTATGGTGCTGAATCAAAGCAAAGTTAGTCTTGAAGTATGACTCAAGGTTTTCATGAGCCATACTCACCCGAAAAAAGCAGTTAGTCCCTCCAAAACAACATCACTATCCACACCAGTCTTTGGATTAGTTATTGTAATAGTATGAGAAAGTTTTGGCATTGTCTCAAAGAACTTTTCAATTTCTTTGAACTGCTTGGAACTCAACTGCTCCAAGAATGCACTCAGTTCTTTCTTCGAATACTCGGAAGCAGACCAAGACTCCTCCTCATTGTACACCTGATCGATACAACTTGAAATAAGTTCGAAGGTGTCATCAACAGTGATTTCTTCATTCTCGACACTGAAGTTTGTCTTGATGAACTCATTCATCGATGGATACTTCATTCTCAAACTCAACTGATCGTCAAGTTTAATATCCCTATTGTGTTCTGCACTCACCTGAACCTTAATTTCATCTAGGTTGATGAAAGTTGGTACTTGGGTGACACCATCATCGGGGCAAGTGATAAGAACTTCAATGTCCTCACCAACAGACTTACCGCGAATATTCAAGAACAAATACTCGATGTCAAATGTAGAGAGTTGGTCTACTTTAACACCACGAGTCAGAATGCAGTTTGAGATAACATCTTTTACTGCTCTTGCAATTTGCTTAGGATCCTCAGTCTCCATCGCAATGATAAGGATCTTTTCTTCTTTAACTAAGAAGGGGCGGTATTTTACTTTCTTTTTATTCGAAGGCAACTCAATTTCATACGTCGGAGTCGCAATGGTTGGTAAAGGCATAATAACCCAAAAAGTTCAGTTAGAAATATTTAGAGTGGAAATTAGAGAACCCTTTCTCTTGCAACTGGTCTTGATGTAAGTTTATCATTGACAATTGCTTCACCTGGTCCAACATTAGGAGGTCTAAATCTCACACCACCAGCACCTGCTGCACCAGCAGACATTGGAACAAAACCACCACCTTGTGAACTACCATTCAAGAAGTTGAAACCCTTGAATGTCATGTCTAGGTTATTATCAGACCCGCTGTAAACAGCATAACTTGAAGTCTTTCCACAAACATATCTGTCAAAGTTGAATGATGCACTAACTTTTAAGATATCAGAGTTTGCATATGATACTGGTGTAGAGTTCAATGCAATGGGGAATAACCCATAGAATGTATATTCTAACTGCTTATTGTAGTCTCTGTCAAACTTGACAATTTTTGTACTATCACACTTATATTCTTCTGGATATCTCATTCTGAAAAAGTATCCATCTCTCGAAGGAGAAACACCAGAACCAAAAGAGATAAACTCTATCCAGTGCTCCAAGAACTTCAACGATTTGTACGCATTGTCAACATAGAACTCCAAGTCAATTTGTGTGAACAAACGGGTGTGTGCCATCTTCTCAACGACACCCATGTAGTTTCCAGAAATGTCTGCTGTTCCCAAAGAACTTCCAGGCAGAACGGCAGAATTGCACAGAAGACCAACACTCTCGCCAATGAAGCGAGCATCAATTCCTCTATATGCAAGGTGTCCTCTCAGTGGGAAAGACAAACCACCAAAAATAACTTCGTAGTGTGAAGTTTGTGCTAAGTTAGTTACGAGTGGTTTGAACTCTGATATCTTTCTTGGAGTAGGCACTCTAAATATCTTATATGTGATTGTTATAGTTATTTAGATGTCATATAAGGGAAAATATCAACCTTCACATCCCAAAAAATACAAAGGAGACCCAACCAATATCATCTATCGTTCTCTTTGGGAACGTAAGTTTATGAGATATTGTGATATGAATGAGTGTATCTTGGAATGGGGTAGTGAAGAAATGTTCGTGTGGTATCGTTCTCCAATAGACAATAAAGCACACAGATACTTCCCAGACTTTTACATCAAAGTAAAAGAGTCTTCTGGTAAAATTAAAAAATATATCATCGAAATCAAACCTCTACGTCAAACTGCTCCTCCACCAAAACCAAAGAGGCAGACAAAAGGTTACCTGCGTGAGGCATATGAGTATGCTAGAAACCAGGCAAAGTGGGAAGCAGCAAAAGAATGGTGTCTTGATAGAGGTTTTGAGTTCAGAGTCTTTACTGAGAAAGAACTAGGTATCAAATAATGCCAAGAAAGACAGTTAAAGAACAAAAACAAAAAAAGGTTACGGATACTGATACTAACCGTAACCGTGTTCGTGCTGTCACCGATGGTCTAGTTGGAACAGAAGACCCAGATGATATCATGCTTGAACTGATAGAAGTTTTAAATGAAATACCACCGACACAAGTTGAGTCTGGAAAGTTCTACATCTTCGTTTACAACCCCAAAACTCCAAACATTCAATATGATCAAAACCCATTCGTAGCAGTCACTGATGTGTTTGGTTGGGGTTTTCGCGGTATCAACTTCCATTGGTCAGAAACACGCCAATACACATGGAATGAAGTTCCTGGTGGAATATATGAAGTTTACTCATCGGAAGTAAAAGATTTGCAGGGTATTCCTTTTGGAAAGTTCCGTCTAAATAGTTAGAAAAGGATAAATGCCTGATTCTGCACTTGGGTACAACCTGGCACAGGAAGGAACTGATCTTAATAAGACTGGTTCTGGAGGAGGAGAAAAGCCTAAAAAGGCACAGTCTCTTCGATATCCCCTGAAAAGAATTGAGAATAAGAGTGACTACATGGAGATTCAGGTTATAGAATATGAACCTCCTGGTTTTTTAAATACTGGTCAGAGTGCGACTGTATCCTTTCAAGATGAAAAAACCAAACAAAATGATAGTATTGCATTAACATCTATTAGAACTGGAACTGAAGCAAATAGAAAGAAAAAGGCAAAAAAATATATTTACCTACCCATACCACAAAACTTATCAGATACAAACTCCATCACCTGGGGAGATGATAGAGTAAACCCTCTCGAAGCATTTGGATTGAGTGCAGCAACAGAAGGAGTACAAGGTTTCAAAGAAGCAAAAGGTCAAGTATCAAAATTCTTCCAAGCTGTTGGCGGTCTTGGGGGAATAGTTGGTCAAAATAAAGATGTTATTAATGCAACAATAGGTGGAGCATTATATAACACTCTTGGTGGTAATGTTAGTTTGCAGTCAGTCATAACAAGATCCACTGGACAAATCCTCAACCCAAACCTTGAGTTATTGTTCCAGGGTGTAAACATCAGGAGTTTCTCCTTTGTCTTCGACTTTGCTCCAAGAGATCAAAGAGAAGCAAGAGAAGTGAAAAAGATCATAAGAGCATTTAAAGAATCGGCAGCAGCAAAAGATGAGTCTATCGAAAAACTTGGAAAGGTTTTTATCAAGTCGCCAGATATCTTTATAGTTAAGTTTAAGACTGGTGGAAAAGATCATCCTTTCCTGAACCGTTTCAAACCAATGGCACTTGTCGATATGAGTTTGAACTATACAGCATCAGGAACTTATGCAACTTATCAAGATGGAACACCAGTTCACATCCAAATGTCCTTGACATTCAAAGAACTCAACCCAATTTATGCTAGTGACTATACAGAAGATAAAGAAGGAAAACTTGGAGTAGGTTACTAAAATGAGTTATTTCAGAGAACTTCCAGACTTAGAATACCAGTCAGTAGTAAGTGATAGAAACTCATCACTCGACTATGTAACTGTCAAGAACTTATTCAGAAGGGCAAAACTTCGTGACGACTTACAGAATGTATTCACGCTCTTCAATAAGTATCAGATAAGAGATGGTGCAAGACCAGACACAGTTGCAGAAGAAATCTATGGTTCACCAGACTATGACTGGGTGGTCCTTATGTCAGCAAATATCACTAACGTAAGAGACCAATGGCCACTTTCTGATAGAGACTTGTATCGCTTCTCAGAAGAGAAGTACACTATTCAGAAACTAACTGACGTAAAATATTATGAAACAACAGAAGTCAAAGACTCTTCTGGAAGACTTATTCTTCCTGCTGGGAAAGTAGTAGATAAGACTTTCACTATTCCAGACCCATCCAATCCTCTTGCAACTCTGAACCCAACAAGAGGTGTTTCTAACTACGAATACGAAGTTAAAAAGAACGAAGAGAAGCGTGGTATTTACCTTCTAAAACCAGGATATCTCCAACAGTACATCGAAGACTTTAGGTCAGCAATGTACTATCAGAGATCATCTCAGTATGTGAACGATAGACTTATAAGAACTGAAAATACTAGAAATACTTCACCATAGTAGTTTCAACTTCTTATCAAACATCATAACGTAACGGTGCTTGCGGGAGCGGTCTTTCCATTCTCCCTCAGCACCTTTTATTTTGCCGCGTGAATGTTTGGTGCCGTCGGCGTAGTAGAAGTCTTTCTTAGCATCTGTAAGCCCACAATATTTAAAGTTGCAAGCACGATAAATTGTGCCGTCATGATACTCAGAATCAGCATAAGAAATGATCGCTGAGACTTCTGTGTCCTTGCGAAACTGTCTAATCGCTTTTGCAACGAACCAAGAAGTAATGTTGTACTCTTGTGACTGCGTATCTGGGTGGATGCAGAGTCTAGAGAGTTCGAAGAGTCCTTGCTGTTCATTTCTTCCAAGACCGAATGCTCCTTGCGCTACTTCTGGAACAGGGAGTCCAGTGAATATAATCACTCCCTGAATACCACCAATATTTAGAGGTGAGAAGTCGTTTTTCTTATAAAGACCGTAGTTATATCCTGACTTGAAACCTTTTGAAATATCTTTAAGATAATGAAACCGCAGAAGTAACTCTGCGGCTTCGGTCTTACTTACTCTGTCAATGTAATAGTCAGTTTTCACTTCAATAGTAAGTTAACATATGCTGCGACCACTAGAAGGGTCAGACAGATTTGATTGTACTTCATCGCCCAAACTTACGGTCCATGCGTAGTTTAATGTAATACATGCCGATGACCCAGAGGGAGAAGAGAAACCCTTCTCCGTAACTTAGGTTCATCCAGGCATCTAGTGCCTCTCCCATATCACTCTTCTGCCAGACGGGCGAAGTAGGACAGGGTATCGTCGTCTTCATCTTCATCAGAAGAAGAGGAGCGAGTGGGTTGCAGAGAGTTCAGGTCGCTGCGGAGGTCTTCGGTGAGTTCACGGGCAGAACCACGGGTGTTCTCTTCCTCTTCATAGTCTTCCTCTTGGAGACGAGGAGTGCCCTTGTTACCCAGAACATAGTCCAGACGCTTTTTCAGTTCGTCATAGGACTTGAACTGGTCAGCAGCAACGATCTCAGCAAGAGAGTACTGCTTCTTCCACACTGCTTCCATTGCTTCATCATCGTCCAGAAGTGCATCAGGACGGGCGAACTCGGAAGAGTCATAGTTGCGGTAACCAGCAACGTTCTTCGCCTTCAGTTTGAAGTTGGCACCCTGCCAGAAGTCGAACGGATCGATTGCTTCCTCATCCTCAAACTCAGGTTGCATTGCAGCAGTGAGTTTGTCAAAGATCTTCTTACCATACTTGAACAGGAAGACCTTACCTTCGTTCTCAGGGTTTGCAGGATCCTTGACCACGTAGATGTTAGAAACGTAGGTCAGTTTGCGCTTCTGCTTGCGTGCTGCTTCTTTACCAGCGTCGGTGCCGTTGTTCCACAGCATCGTGTTGTACTCAGACACAGGGTCTTTCTGACCAAGAGTAGTCAGGGAGTTCTCAATATACCAACCGCCAGGACCTTGGAATGCATGACTGTAGAGTTTCACGAATGGCAGGTCCTCACCATTCGGAGCGGGGAGGAAACGGATAACGGCATAACCATTGCCGCTCTTATCACATTCCAGTTTCCAGTTGCGGTCATCGGAAGAACCGCTACCATTGTTATTCATTTTCTCGACTTCTTTGACCAGTTTGGCGGTCAGAGAACCCAGTTTGGATTGCTTTTTAAGGTCTGCGAAAGACATTAGGATTACCTCGGATAGTTTTGGATTTTGGGGGATTTACTCGGATAGTATAGCAAAGATGCCCTTAGGCGTCAATGTAATCTCTGAGAGACTCGATAGTTGCGTACATACTATTGAATAAAGTCTGCATGTCAGTCTCTGGCGGGAAACCCATCAGAGCAACAGACTTGCGAAGGTTCTCTTTCATTTCGACCGCTTCGGGGTCGTCTGAAAGGGACAACCTAGTATACATCACTCGCTGCTTTTCTAGCAAGCTTGTCAGGATATCAATATGTTCCAACTTGTCTTCTCTGGACATCATACCAAAGTTGAAGAGAGACCCGTAGATCTTCTCCTGCATGGAATTAATTTCTTTTAGTTCTTCCTGAATAATTTCGGAGTCAAAAAAGTCACTCATTTATGATAGTCCTTAGAATCTTTTTGTATTGAAACATATCAATATTTAGAAACGGTGAATACTTCTTGAGTTTCAAACTTACGGTTTCCCACACTGGGTCCGTAAGTTCCTTATCAAAGTTTTTTGAGAAACGGAATATTTTGTCGTAGATTACGAATGTTTCTAGCGAGAGTCTCCCGCTTAGAAACTCTTTGAGTATCAGAGGGTGTCCCTTGGTACAGTTGAACAAAGTCTCTAACTCGTTCTCCGATAACAATTCGTTGCTTTGCTCTTTGAACAAGTACGTCAAACTCTGTTGGCGTTTCATCCACTCGGCGTAGTTTCTTTCGCCAGAACTGATAATTTCTCCAATCCATAGGTTTTGTGGGTTGTCAGAAGATACAAAATTGGATACCAAAAAGTCTACGACTTCTTTATCAGAATACTTGCGTGAAGTCTTTTCGAACCAGTACTTGTCCTTCCGTTTGTTGAAGGAGGTCATACTGGCGCGAGTCTTCGCACCGTATTTAAAGAAGTCGTATTTGGGGTTTGTGAAGTGATTTTTGAGCGAAAGATAATGTTGATAAGTTTCAAAGGGGCTCACAATCATAAAGGCAGTTTTGCTCTCGAAGTTCGTTTCATGAAGTTAAGACGAGTTGCGTCCCACTTCAGTCTCTCTTTCAAAGGTTTTGAAATGAGTTTCGTTACAGATTCTACTTCAAGGTTATTGATTTCGCAATAGTGGCAAATAGCATCAATATAGTTGAAGTTTTCTTCTGCTACGATTTTTTCAATTTCGAGAGCGAATTTAGAAGGTGTCAAAAATTTACTTTCTATTGCCTGCTCCAGTTCTTTATTTGGTTCCATAGAGTTCCAGTTTATCTCTAACAAATTTTCTAATATATTTGCTGAGGAGTTTGATGTACTTTGATTTGTCATGTTCTTCATAGACGACGCATTCTCCATTTTCACAAGCCATGATGATTACAAGTTTTTTGACTGAAATACCAGTCAGTTCGTACAGCATACAACCATATGCCATGCACTGTACAAAGTAGTGTTCGAT
>Ga0255772_10000941_pt1 | contig 28700 bp, 28 predicted proteins | sample 071ome_34_FD_179970 | JGI IMG/M metagenome (GOLD analysis project Ga0255772, IMG submission 179970) | Coastal salt marsh microbial communities from the Groves Creek Marsh, Skidaway Island, Georgia - 071411BT metaG (version 2) | ecosystem: Environmental > Aquatic > Marine > Intertidal zone >...
CTCCTGTAGACCCAAGCTATACTGGCAAACAATACTGGTATATGTATGGTGCTAATACTACCAATCGTTATAGTTCAAATTTCTTGAACGAAAGAGAAAACTATTTCCACAAACCATTAGTCAACATCAACTACTTTAGAACTTTAAGCGATCAAGCTAGATTAAGCTCAGTCTTCTACTGGAGTGGTGGTTCTGGTGGTGGTACTGGAACTTATGGATCTTCATTCAGACAACCAGCAGTTGAAGGAAATAGATGGTATGCATCTTCTCCTTGGACTTGGGATTGGAATGGCGCAATTGCTGCGAATAGCAACAATGTCGATAGCAACTTCTCTGCAACTGAAAATAGATCTAGAGGAATTTTAAGAAACTCTATCAATCGTCAAAACACTCGTGGTATTATTTCGAAAGTAAACTACGATGTCAACGAAATGATAGAAGTTCAAGTTGGACTTGACTGGCGTTCAGCTCGTATCGAGCACGCGAGAGAAGTTCGTGACCTTTTAGGTGGTGACTATTATGTAGATTATGCAGACGATAATGTTTCAGGCGGTAAAGTAGTCCGTCTTGGTGACATCATTGCATATCACAATGATACCACAGTTGATTGGTTAGGTGGATTTGTACAAGGTACTTATACTACTGACAAAATCAATGCTTACGGTATGTATGGTTTATCATCGATTGAGTACTCATATCAAGATCACTTCACTGTTGCTAACGAAGTGATTACAGCAGATCCAATTTCTGCTTATCAGGTAAAAGGTGGTGTAAACTACACTGCTTCTGAAACTATGAGTGCGTTTTTCAATACTGGTTACGTACAAAAAGCTCCAATTTTGGACAATGTAATTTATACTGACGGAACCGTTGCTTCTGATCCAGCAAATGAAAAATTCTTACACAATGAATATGGTTTGAGTCTTTCAGGATTAGGATGGGACTTAAAAGTCAGCATGTATAACACCGAATGGCAAGATAGAAACTTGACCAAATCTGTTACTTCAGGTCAAGGAGACTCAGGCGATACTGATGTGATCTTCCTAAGAGGTGTTGATCAAGTTCACACTGGTACTGAAATCGAATATGCTTACAAAGTAAGTGACATGGTTGATTTAAACTTTGTTGCTTCTTTAGGTAACTGGAAATTCGATGGAGATGCAGAAGGAACTTATCAAGAAAATGAATACAATGCAGAAGGTCAAGTAATTGGTATTATGAATACTGAATATCAATATGCTTTAGACGGTCTTTATGTGGGTGACATGCCTCAAACATCTTATGTTGTAGGTTTAACTGTTCGTCCAATGAGCGGACTAAGAATCCAAGCATTGCATCACATGTATGATAAGAACTATTCTGACTGGTCACCAGACTCTCGTGAGTTTGATGGAAGCGATGCCGATGCAGATAGAGCTCAAGTTTGGGAAGCTCCTGGCTACTCAAAAATGGACTTACATGTATCTTATGATCTTCCAACATGGAATGGTTTAGACATGACCCTACAAGGACATATCTTCAATGTATTTGATGATGTCTTTATCCAAGATGCTACTGACAACAGTCAGTACAATGGTTTTGGAACTAGAGCTCACCAAGCACACAATGCTGAAGTATTCCTTGGAACACCAAGATATACTAACATTAGTTTATCTATTAATTTCTAACTGGATTGGGGCGGTGAAATACCCGCCCCATTTCAATTTTTTTCTCACTCGCTTTTTCAAGTTGCAAAATCCATAAAAAAAACCCAAATTTGCGTGACTTTAAAAGTCCAAATTAAAACAAAAATGAGGGAACAATACTATGAATCGTACAATTCTTAGTGCATTAGTTACAATCGCGATGTTTACTAGTGCGGTTTTTGCGCAAGGAACTATCTCCGGTACCGTTACAGATGCCGAGGGTAATGCCCTTCCAGGAGCCAATGTTGTGATTGAAGGAACTTCATTAGGTGCTGCTGCGACTTTAAGCGGTAGTTATTCTATTGAGGTACCAAACGGTGCGTATACAGTGATCGCTTCAGTTGTAGGTTATAAATCATCTTCAGCTAGCGTTTCTGTATCCAATTCATCCGCTTCTGCTAATTTCTCACTTGAATCATCAAGCGTAGCGCTTGGTGGTGTGGATGTATTAGCAAATCGTGTTGATAACACCGCTGCAATTGCTTACGATGACTATACTAAAGCTGATATTGATTTCAGATTAGGTGGTCGTGGTTTGCCTAAAGCCCTATCAACCCTTCCTAACGTTTACGTTGAAAACGGTGGTGGTTGGGATGATGAAAACGTTTACGTTCGTGGATTCGATGACCGTTATACTGCGTACTTAATTAACGGTGTACCGATGAACGATATGGAAAACGGTAATCTTTACTTCTCTAACTGGACTGTGTTAGCAGACGTAGCCTCTGTAGTACAACTACAAAGAGGTGCCGGTGCTGTAAATCTTGCAGTTCCTAGTTTAGGTGGTACTGTAAACTTCATCAGTGCTCCTGCTTCAACTGAAGCTAGCGCTACTGTTAAACATGAAGTAGGTATGTTCCAATACAATAAAACAGCTGTTGTCTTGAATTCAGGTCTCATGATGGACGATAAAATGAATTTCCAAATGGCTGCTTCAAGAAGAACCGCGGATAAATTCTTCCAAAACGGTACTTACTCTGATGCTTGGTCATACTACTTTAACGCTTCTTACTCAATGGATGATAACAATCGTCTAGAGTTTGTTGCATTGGGTTCTCCACAAATTCACGGACAAAATTTCTACAATAATCGTATTGCAGACTTTAGCCATGAATTAGCTAGAGAGCTTGGTGTTTCAGAAGAAGATATTGCCTCAAGAACTGAAAGAGGTATTGAATTCAACCCTAGATATGACAGATTAGACACACCATATTACGGTAAAAGAGCTGTTGCTAGTTGGAAACCATTCGATGGTTGGAACTGGAAAGCAACTGATCGTCATTCTGCTCATGAAATCAACGGTAGAGAAAACTATTTCCACAAACCAATCGTACAGCTTAATTCATATAATAAATTAAGTGATGATATGATGCTTTCTACTTCTTTCTACTACTCTGGTGGTGAAGGTGGCGGTTCAGGTTCAGCTGGTTCTGTTCGTTATGGTAACGATGGAGCTGTGGACTGGGATGCAACTATTGCTAGCAACCTAGAAACATCAAGATACAACGATGACTATGGCTATGTAGCTAGAGGTATTATTCGTGGAAGTAGAAACAATCAATATACTTATGGTATTATGTCAAAATTAGACTATGATATCAGCTCAAATGCAAAGATGACCTTTGGTTTAGACTGGAGAACAGCTGAAGTTGAGCACTACAGACAAGTATATGATTTATTGGGTGCTGATGTATTCTACAACTCAAGCAATCCTAACTGGACTGCTGAGCAAAGATACAGAACCCTTGGTGATAAAATTTATTATGATAACACCAACACGATTGACTGGTTAGGTGGTTACGGTCAGTATACTGTTTCAAACAACGACGGATCTTCATGGTTCGCTATGTTTGGTGCAACTACTGCAAGCTACACAGCTGAAAACCATTTCTCAGTTGAAAGACAATTTGTTGAAGCTGACGCTGAAACAGGTTACCAAATGAAAGTTGGAGGTACTTATCCTTTAAATGATACTTTCTTATTGTTTGGTAATTTCAGTTCTTCAAATCTTACACCATCATTAGATAAACTTGTTGATGATGTAAACTATGTTCTTAACTCAGACTTCGAAAATGAGAAAGCAACTTGGTTTGATCTTGGTGCAAGATTTAAATCTGCTAATGGACAATGGGCTGGTTCTATGAACTACTATAGCGCCACATGGTCTGACCGTGCATTAAGCGGAACCAGAACTGAAGCTAATGGTGAAGAAACTTTCTTCAGCATTGATGGATTAAATCAAAATCACTCAGGTGTTGAGTACTCTATTGCTTATCAACCGCTACCAATTCTTAGAATTGACTTCCGTGGTCACATGAGTGACTGGGTATTTACTGATGATCTTAATTACACTTATTATGAGACCATTGGTGATCCATCATCAGCAACCAACTTTGATCTTTATGTAAAAGATGTAAAAATTGCAGGTGCTCCTCAAGAAGCTCAAAACTTGATTTTGACAACTTTCTGGAACACAATGAAAGCTTCATTAGAAGTGGAACGCTTTGGAAAACTGTATGCTAGATGGGGATATGACAATGACGTATCTGACTTAGCTTCTACATTGGGTAATCCAAGCAACACCTTTAAAAATGATGCTTACGTTACTGACTTTACAACCCTATTAAACTTCAAATATCAATATGGTATGAATGTTATGGGTAAAGATGTAACCTTAAACTACTCAATTCACAATTTAACTGATGAAATGTACTTAGGTGATATTGTGGACTTTGGTTCAGGTGACGTTGGTAATTTAAGAGTTCGTCTAGGTCAACCTAGATCTTGGAACTTTGGTGTTACTATCAATTACTAATCTTTAATAGATTGAATCGATAATAAAAGGCCCTTCTACGGAAGGGCTTTTTATTTCTTCAGATTTTTTTGTAGCTCAGCTAATTCTTTTAGAAGATCAGTAGACGGCTGTTGACCATCATCTTCCAATTGTTGTATTTGAGAGCGTAACAATTGAATTTTTTGTCTTGTAGGCTCAGCATGGATAACTCGTAAACAATCCTCTACAATAAGATTCAGGTCATCTTTTTCAGAATAATCAATAATTAAGGAGGCTAAAAAATTACGAAGCTTAGGAGAGCTCCCAAAAGAATCTAATAAGCTTGAAATAGAAATTTCTTGGCTATCCTCTAAAATCTTAGTGGCAATTTCTTTAATATATTGATTAGAAAAATCAGAAATAGAAATTTTATCTTTCATAGATGAATTTTGAATTAAAATTTTCAAAAGTTCAATTTCTGCTCTCTCTAAAAGAGTATCGGAAAGTATAATATTATGGTTGTCTTGGCTGGCCTGTCCCAAAATACTTCTTTCAGTAAATTGGTTAGGTTTAATTTTTTCAATTCTCTTGAGAATTTCCCCCTCATCGATTTGAAACTTTGTGGCAAAACGTTTAATCAAATCATTAACGATAATAGGATCTTTAATTTGTATTACTTCTAACAACTGTTCATCTAAGAATCGCGATTGATCAGAGGCGCCCCCCTCAAGAGCTTTTTTCTTGAGCACCAAATAATCAACGGGATGAAGAGCATTTTTTATCAATGCTTTAAAGGCCTCATTGGGTGCTTTCTCTTTGATGAAAAATTCATCTGGGTCTAATCCTTCTTTCATATCTATAATTCTTACCTCCAGGCCTGATTGTAACAATACATAAGATGTTCTTATGGCTGCATTAATTCCAGCTGAATCTGAATCATATGCTAATAAAACACGGTTAGTAAATTTTTTCAAAGCGGCTGCGTGTTTCAGGGAAAATGCTGTTCCAGAAGTAGCTAAAACATTGTGGTATCCTTCAGAAAATAGTCTTAAAAAATCGGTTTGACCTTCCACTAAAATAGCAAATTGATTCTTTCGGATATTTGGAAAGGTAAGATACGAACCAAAGAACACTTTACTTTTTTGAAATAGTCTAGTCTCCGGAGAGTTGAGATATTTGACATCTTCTTTTTCAGAAATGGATCTACCGCTAAATCCTATTACCTTTCCAGAAAGATTAAAGAAAGGGAACATAATTCTATTTCTGAATCGATTTACTAGCCCCTTTTTCCCCTTAGAAAATAACCCCGATTCAAGAAGAATAGATTCTTCAAATTTACCTTTAAATTCATTAAGCATATCATCCCAAGAATCAGAGGCATAACCAATTCGAAATTTTTTAATGATAGACTCAGTAATAGATCGGCTTTTAAGATAGTCTTCAACTTCCTTTTTATGAAGCGAGGATTGAAAAAATAAACAGGCTAGTTCGTGAATTTCATATAAAGAATCATAAACATTATTATCCTCAGTTACACCAGTCTCAATAAATTCTATGCCGTGTTTTTCACAAATTAATTTTACAGCTTCTCCAAAACTGATTTTTTCGAATTCAATGATAAATTGAATTGCATTACCACCCTGCCCTGAACCAAAGTCATACCACATGTTTTTATCTGGAGAAACACTAAAAGATGGCTTGGTCTCTGTTCGAAATGGACTCAAACCAAAATAATTTCTTCCTCTGGCTTTTAAGGAAACATAAGAAGAAATAACATCCAAAATGTTGACATCATTTAAAACTTTTTCAATTGTTTCTTGAGACACTCTTTTCATTTTAGGCAAATAAATTAACGTTGTTGCGAATATAGTTGATGTAAGGCTCAAGATAAACAAGAAGTTGAGATTCAGATTGAAGAATAGAATACAGTTTTGAGGAAATCAAGGTATCAAAAAACCATGCACTTATAATAACTAAAACAGTTCCGCGAATAACTCCAAAAAACAAACCTAGCCATTTATCAATATATTGTATTTGGTTAGATCCTTCAGTTAAAAAAAGAATTACTCTGGTTATAAATCGTAACACAAGTAAAGAAACCATAAAAATGGCAGACATAGCAATTATAATTACTACCCCACCAGATAAACGAAATTCCATCGATAAAAACACAGCAAAATCATTGTAAAATAATAGAACCATTATTAAGCTAAAAAATAGATTAATCAAATCTGATGCAGATTCAAAAAACCCCTTGCGATAGCCTATAGCTCCAAAAATTAGAACAAAAACAATTAGCAAAATATCTAAAATCATTAAGAAAGTATAGACCTTAAAATTTCTTGGGCCATTTTTCCGTCAATTTTCCCCTGGCCTTTTTTCATTAAAACTGGCATCACCCTACCAAGGTCTTGAAGGCTGGTTGCACCAGTTTCCTCAATGATTTCAGAGATAATGAGTTTTGTTTCTTCTTCAGATAGCATCTTAGGAAGATAAGATTCGATGCAACTCAACTCAACTTTGGCCTGATCCACAAGATCTTCTCTTCCTCCATCTAGGTAAAGCTTAAGAGAGTCTTTTAGCTGCTTTGCGGAGTTTTGTAACACTTTAATGGTCTCTGAATCCTCAAGTTCACGACCTAGTTCAATAGATTTATTTTTACACTTTGCAATTAAAAGTCGAATAAAATTTGCTTTGGTTCTATTTCCAGCCTTGAGGGCTTCTTTCATATCAGATTCTAATTGTTTAATCATTGATAGTGTCTCCTTCATTTAATTTTTTCATTACCATTAATAGTTTGTTTTTATCTTCCTCAAAACCAATAAATTTTCTTTCTAAGTCGTGAGAAATTTTAGCAATGTCCCCTTGGTGTACAAAAGGATCAACCACAACGCTTCTTTTATGTGTAATAATATTGATAAGGTCTTTTATTTGATCATTCAAACTTTTTTTGCTTTCATTGTTCGTTTCTAATGGATTAGTTGTCAGTGAACTGCCTTTGGAGCACACCAACAAATCAAACGACGGTTGATTCCATGGTAATCTACTCTCATCGGACTCAAGCGGAAAATTAATTCGTCCATGATTTTTAAAATATTTTTGAATTATTCTTTGATATTCAAAAGTGAACTCAAAGGGTGTGATTACAATAAAAGCACCAAATTCATTAAGGCTTCTTTGAGATTCCCTAATCCAGATTTCTTGATCTTCAAAATCTACTGATGGTATTTTCCCTTCATTATTATAAGAAAATGGTTTAGAAATAATTAAATCAATTTTGTTGTCTGGCAAAAGCCTTAAGCCATCAATAGCCCTTCCCCAAAAAAGACCTCCGGGCCAATGTTTACCATCATAATTCATTTCTTCTACAGATTTCAACGCGGGAAGATATTGATTGAGGTCATTGACATTGAGGATTAAATTTTCCATGTTTTAATTTAATTTTTTAATGTTAATTATAAAATCTTAAGTTTTTAAAAATGTCAAAAACCTTCAAAATAGCTATAAGCACTTTGCCCAAAAAAGCCTGGTGGGGCAGTGGAATTCCATCATATGGAGATAATGAACTTATGAAAACGGGGGTTATTCCCAATCAGCAGTTGCTAGTTTCGCAATACAAAAATCTCTTAAGAAGTATCCAGTCAGAATCATATGAAACTATTCAAATACATTTTCCAGAAAATTTAGAAACCAACAATGGATTTGATTTTATTTTTATGCGTGACCACTTTATAACTCATAGAAATAAAAATGCAGTAATCTGTAATATGAATGTTCCAGAAAGAAAAAATGAACCAAAATACACCATAGAACCTTTAAAAGAGCTGGGGTATAATGTACTAGAAATTAATGATTTGAATAAAACGTTTGAGGGGGGCGACATATTCTATCTTCCTGAAGAAAATATTTTACTTGCTGGCAACAATAGGAATTCTCAAGATGGTCTAGAATTGTTATCTGAATTACTAGGTATTAGAGAATTAAAAATTATTCCTAACTTTGGGTTTCATATCGACACTTCACTTTCTCCTATCTTTGACAATCAGCACAACTGTATCGGAATTCAATGTGCAGAAAGCATGTTTTCTTCAAAAGATATTATTTTTCTTAAAGAACTTTGCAGGACAAATAATTGGGAATTGCTTATTTTGTCTGCAAAGGAAAATAGGATTTCCGAGAATGAGTTTAGGACCAACTTAAACTCTTTAACGCTTCCTGGTTTAATAGTCTCAAATTCAAAAAATCATCCCAAAATGCTTTTAGATTTTTTAAAATCTCACAATGTTTCTTTGATAGAATGTCCAGTAACAGAGTTTGCATTGAGCGGAGGATCTATACATTGCCTCACCAATGAGTTATATTGAATTTACTTTGGAAAATTATCATTAAGCGACTCCCACAAATAAAGGCATGCATAGGTTCGATATGGTGCCCATTTCTTGCTCAATGACAAGATTTCTTGTTCGGTCTGAACATTGTAAAGCTTTTTAATGATATTGACTATAGCTAAATCTTTTATTGGAAAAATATCCTCATAGTTTTTGCTAAAAATAAGAAACATATCAGCTGTCCATTCTCCAATGCCCTTAAGGGAAGTTAAGGATTTTTTAAGAGCATCAATTTCTTCCTCTTGATACAAAGAATTAATAACCTCTAGACTTTCCGATGAAAAAAAATTTTCTATATATGTTTTTTTCTGAATAGAAAGCCCGATAGACCTCCACTCCTCTTCAGTCCAGTTTTTTATTTTTGATTCATTCCCCTGATAAAATTTATGAAAGCGTTTATAAATTGTATTTCCTGCTTTAGTAGAAATTTGCTGATAAATAATAAATTTGATTAGATCCTCTAAATAGCTTTGAGAGGGTTTTAAATTTGGAAACTCATATTCGTCGATAATTTTTTTTAAAACTTTGTCATCACTGAGACTGCTAATAATTGATAGTGGTAATGCGGGCATACAATATTAATGGCTTAAAATGTCCTGGAAAACATTTAAAGTATGAACCCTTAATTGCTCTATATTGCCACTGTTAGAGATGAGGTAATCTGCATATTGACTTTTTTCTGTATCGCTTAATTGTAACTTCATTCTTTGTTGAATTTCCTCAATAGAAAGGTTGTTTTTTTTAAAAACTCTTTTGATTCTTTCCTGTTCATTGCTTTCGACTAACACGAGTTTATATTGATAATTTTTTTGTAAATAGCTATGGAAATTAGATTCAATAATGAGAGCAGCGTCAATCAATACTGCGCTAACTTGGCCAATTGTTTTCTGCTCTGAAATAATTTCTTGTATATCTTTTAATAATTCGGGATAGATGATTCGAGTAAGCTTATTAATCGTCTCTTGATTCTCAAATACATTTTTTGAAAGCTCAGAAATATCAAAAGATTTCATTTCAGGAAATACGCTCAATATCTTTTTCTGAATTACTTCTGAGTCATATTGTTTTTTAGCGAGTATATCGGCATCAATAATTTCGACACTAAAGTTACTTGAAACAAACTTACAAACCGTAGATTTACCGGAGCCGATACCACCCGTAACACCAATAATCTTCATCGATTTATTTGCGATAAAATTCTTTTGGAAACCTCCTCAATGCTTCCATCTCCATTAATTTGTGTCACCTCATGGCGGTAATAATCAATCAAAGGTTTTGTAAGTTCTTCATAGACATCTTGTCTTTTTATTATCACTTCTTCAGAGTCATCAGCTCTTCCTGAGCTCTTTGCTCTTTCAACTAAACGCTTTACTAGAATATTTTTGTCTAAAGAGATGTTTAAAACATAATTAATTTTTAGCTTGAGGCGATCCAAAAGGCTGTCGAGGCCTTCAGATTGAGGAACAGTTCTGGGAAAACCATCAAAAATGAACCCCATATCTAGGTTTGATATAATAATTTTTTCAATCATTTCGATTACAAGATGATCTGGAACTAAATTACCACGATCCATAAAACGTTGTGCTTTTAAACCCAAATCTGATCCATTATCAATTTCGTTCCGTAAAATTTCCCCTGTGGAAAGGTGTAATAAATTAAATTTTTCTGCAAGAATTTTTGCTTGCGTACCCTTCCCCGCACCCGGAGGACCCATAATGATAACTATCATTTGCTTTGTAGGCCTATAGGTTCATCTAGAATAGCTTTCATAACTATTGCTAGCTTAAATGGTTGGTTTTGATATTGTTTTTGAATTTCAAGAAGTTTATTGCTTTTTGCTTTTTTACTTTTGTGTTTTAATTGAGCAAGTCCTTGATAATTATCTACAGTTAATTCTTTTTTATCATTCGGTAGTTCTTGATTAAGAACAATTTCTAAATCCTTGCGACTTTTTTCTATTTTTTTTTCTTTTTCGACAGCCTCTTTGAAAAGTTTCAGCGGATCTGAATTATCTTCTAAATTGATTCCAAAATCAAAAATAGGGTTTTGAGGCCTTGATTTCTTTTTGGGAAAATCAAATTCTGGTGCTTCTTTAGGGTCTAATTTAGACTGCTTTCTTTTTTGAGAACTTCTATATGAGCTATATAAATAGAATAGAATTAAAATCCCATAATATATTAACTCTTCCACGAACTACTCCTTGCTATCTTCGCTTTTGTCTTTTCCGCTATGAGCAATAGACTCTCTCATTGAAGTATCTGAGGAAATATTTTGAAGTTTGTAATAATCTAAAACTCCCAAGTTTCCGCTTCTAAATGCTTCAGCCATTGCGAGAGGAACCTGGGATTCTGCCTCAACCACTTTCGCTTTCATTTCTTGCTCAAGAGCAACAGCCATTGCTCTTCTGGTCTCTGCTTTAGCTTGCGCCACTCTTAAATCAGCTTCTGCTTGATCTGCTTGTAATTGAGCTCCAATATTTTTACCCACATCAATATCTGCTATATCAATAGACAAAATTTCAAAGGCTGTACCTTTATTGAGACCTTTTTCTAACACAGTTCTTGAAATAGAATCTGGATTTTCTAAAACAGCCTCATAGGTTTCTTTTGATCCAATAGCACTTACAATTCCTTCTCCAACTCTTGCAATAATAGTGTCTTCAGTTGCACCACCTACAAGGTTTGGAATATCTGTTCTTACTGTAACACGCGCTCTGGCTCTTACCTCAATCCCATCCTTTGCAACTGCTGATAACTTACCATCCACTGGAGCATCAATAACTTTTGGATAGACACTTGTCTGGACAGCAGACAGTACATCTCTTCCAGCTAAGTCGATAGCTGTGGCAATTTCAAATGAAAGTTCAATGCCTGCTTTCGAAGCTGCGATCAGCGCATCAACCACTTTATCCACGTTTCCTCCAGCCATATAATGAACTTCAAGATCGCCACTAGTAATTTCTAAACCAGCTTTTCGGGTGGCAATTAAACCATTAACAATAACTGAAGGGGGGACTCTTCTAAATCTCATTCCAATTAAACTAAAAATTGTTACGCCCTTTCCTCCAATACTAAAAATTGCTTGTAGCCAAAGACCTACTGGAACAATCCATAAAATTAATAATATTGTTAAAATCAATACGACTGCTGCATAAATACCCATATATTCTCCTTTTTTCTAATCGACTTTACTACGATTATTATAATTTTCTTTTAAGTTCGACTTATTACTATCCAACGAAACTAACTTATTAAATAATTCTGATCTTAAAATTACTCGAATCAAATATATTAATCCAATAATTCCAATAAAGATTCCCCACCCGAATCCGTCAATTGCCTGTTGTTGCGTATCATAATCTAGAGGAATATCAGGTATTAAAAGCAAATAGAAACCATAAAATAGAATCGCAACCCCCAAAAGGCCAATAATTCCAAACCCTGCTACAAAAAATGCTTCAATTAACAACAACAATAATCCAGCTACAACTATTAGTAGGTCAGATGAAGTTGCAAGCTTTGAAATATAACCGGCTCCAAGTGCCAGCACTAAACAAATTGCACCGATGGTACCTCCAATCCCCCATCCAGCGCTATATAGTTCTGCTATAATTCCAATGGTTCCAAATGTCATCAACAAAGAAGAAACTGTAGGATTGGTCAACAGCCTAACAAGGTTTTCTGACCAATTTTCTTGAATTCTAATGATTTCATAGTTTTCAATTGACTCCAATAATAAAATTTCTTCAATTGATTCAGAAATGCCATCTGCGATCCCATATTTAATGGCCAGATCTGTGGTTAAAGTGATAAGTTTTCCCTCTTTTCGCCCTTCAATATCATCCACTTGTAACGTGTCACCATTGACTACTAAAAATTCAAAACTTAACTCCTCATCTACCATACCTCGCGCAATATTAGGATTTTTTCCTACCCTTTCAGCTGTAGCGGCCATTTCTTCTCGCATATAACTTTGTGATTTTTCGGATTGTTTGTTTCCGGACATGTCAACAACGCTAGTTGCTCCAATGGTAGCTCCTTCAGTCATATATATTTTATTGCAAGATAATGAAATCAATGATCCCGCTGAAATAGCCCTTCGATTAATAAAAGCGATAGTAGGAATGCTCGAAGAAGAAATAGCATCTTTAATTTGAGTAGCAGCGTCTACTCTTCCGCCAAAAGTATCAATATCAAAAATTATAAGGTCAGCATTTTTTTGTTCTGCTTCGGACACAGCTCGCGTAACAAGACTAGGGATTCCTAGATCTATAACATCATTAATAGGAACAATATAAATTAGACTTTTTGGTTCTTCAGATGAAAATAAAAGGCTACTAGCCAAAAACCAAGATAGGATTGTTGTTTGAAATTTTGTTTTCATTACTTTTTACAAGGATTAGATTTAAATAATGTATTTTTTTTTAAAAATTTATTCGTTTATTTTGCGATTAAGCCCACAATTTATTGTCAAATTTAATGAGTATTTCATCTATAGTCTACTTTTCCATTTTATAAAAATCAGAAGAGAGCTTGTTGATAAAAATCTAAGCATAGCTTTCCCAACGCTTTCTGCTAAAGAACGATATTTAATCTCAAAAAAATGCTACAAATTTTTCTCCAAAGAAATGATTGATTTAATTAAAGGCTCTTTTTGGAAAGACACTTCGATGGTTAAATTTGAAAATATTCAAGAACTAGAAAAGGCATTAGAGCTCAATAAGGGGGTTTTACTAGTTGGAGGGCACCTGGGCGCTTTTGATAAAGCATTCGCATCTATAAAGAAAAAAGGTCATAAAATTAGCGGAGTGGCCTATGAACAAAACAATAAAGGTTCGGATCGTTACTTTAAAAATATTCGAGAAAACTTTTTTACCAAACAGCTTTATAGGGGAGATAACTTAAAAGAAATTTTACATCTTTTAAAAAAGAATGAAATTGTGGTCTTATTGAGCGATCAAAATGCTCGTCACAAAGGAATAGATGTAAACTTTTTCGGATATCCATGTTCCACTTTCAGTGGTGCGGCAGTTTTACACAAAAGAACTGGCTCCCCAATATTGTGCTTTGATATTATCAAGCAAAATCAAGAATATTGGACTTCTTTTAAAAAAATTAACGAAGAAAATAATATGGATATTGCTAGCGTTGTGCAGGAGTATACGTTTGCAATTGAGGAGTCTATCAAAAAAGATCCATCGCAATATTTTTGGTTTCACAATAGGTGGAGAGTGTAAAATGAAGGTTTTTTCCAGCTCAACTCAAGGCCTTGAAAATATCATTTGTGATGAGTTAAAAAAGGGTGGTTTAATTGCGTATCCGACGGATACAATTTATGGGGTTGGATGTGATGCATTTAACAATCAATCAATAGAAAAAATTAATCTTATTAAGGGTCGCAACGCCCCTATGACAATCGCTATTTCTGGAATTGAAATGATTCAAAACAAGTTAAATTTTAACAATTGGAAAGAAATTAATAAAATTCTTAAAGATGGTAGCACCTGCATTGTTAAAGAAAAGCGCGGGGCTTTTAGTTCGTTAATTACTAAAGATGGAAATATAGGCTTTAGAGTACCTCAGCATCCACTATTGCAGTCAATTATTCAACTATTTAATAGTCCCATAACCACAACAAGCATTAATAGAACTGGATCTGAACCCCTAACGGAACCCCAAAAAATTTTAAAAGAGTTTGGTACAGAAATAGACATTTTAATTGATGATGGAAAAATTAATAATAGCCCTTCGAAAATTTATTTATTCAAAAATAATGGTTTTGAGAGAATCAGATAAATGAAAATCAAATTTATAGCTACTCTATTTTTCTTCGGTCAATTGTTAGGACAATCTATACAAGTCGGAGATGTCTATCGCTACAATGTTTACTTTGAAGACTTAATTAAGCTTGGTGAAGCGAATCTGAAAGTTGTTGGAGAAGAAATAGTCAGGGGTTCTGATACATTTCATATGCAATTTTCTATAAAAACATCATCAATAGGAGACAAAATTTATAAAATTAGAAACTCGGTTGATTCGTGGATCAAAAAAGATGATTTTACTGTTTTAAAACAAATAAAAAAGAGCAGAGAAAGAAATTTTAAAAGAGATTATGTTACAGAAGTTTTTAAAAATAAAGCCATTAGCAACTCTAAGGAGTTTTTAGTTCCTGAGCAAATTTTTGATCCCTACTCATTAATTTTAACACTGCAGAATCTCTACGATATTTCAACCCAGGAAGACCATAATATTGACCGGGCTGAAAACACTGTAATTCACTTTGATATACTTGATGGCCCCAAAACTAGAAAAATATCTCTAAATAATAGCGGGATTGATATTATTAGAACTCCTTTGGGAAAATTTAAATCTGTAACGTTTAAGCCCAACAACCCTATTAAGAATGGCGAGATGGAGATATCATATGGATATTATAACAATCGACTTGTACCAATAAAAATTTCTTTAGCGCTGAACAGCGGAGTGATTGTTTTGAAAGTTAAAGAGATTATCCATTAAAAAAATATCGAACAATATCATTTAAAATTAAATATGCCATCAATCCCAGAAGAATAAACATTCCAAAAGATTGAATTCTCATTCTTGTTTTTAGTGTGAACTTCTTTCTTCGAAGACTTTCAAGCAAAATAATAAAAATATGTCCTCCATCAAGCGCGGGAACTGGCAATAAATTTATAAATGCCAAGTTCATACTTATGAGCGCCATGATATATAAAAAGGGCACCAATCCTGCTTGGGCAGCCTGACCTGCTATATCGCCAATCATAATAACGCTTCCAACATCTTCGTTTGATACATTACCAGTAAAAATCATTTTTAATGAAGACAGCATAAGAATGGCTGACCATTTGGTTTGGTTAAGCCCGTATGAAATGGAACCTAATAAACCTAGGGGTGCATTTTTCATTTCTTCTGCAACGCCTAAAATTCCGATTTCTTGATCTACTCTACCTGTTTTTATATTAGGCGCAGCAAGAAGAGATGCTTGCGCAAAGACAATAGTGTCATTTCGATTCAACTGAATTGAGATTGTATCGTTGGGATATTGCATGATAATACTTGTGGCTTCATTCCATGTGTTTGTGGCTATATTATTAATAGACAAGATTTCATCACCCGATTGGATTCCAGCCAAATCAGCGGGACCCCCAGGTTCAACTGCAAATATTATAGGGTCTGAACTAACAGAAACCATATCACCTTCTATCAAGCCAATAGAAGAAAAAACAACAAAAGTAAGGATAATGTTCATAATAACGCCTGCACTCATTACCCAAATTTTCTGCAAAGGATTTTTAGACTCTAATTCATCTGGTTCTCCAGTAATTTCCTGATCCATATTTTCGTCTAAAATTCCTTTCATTTTAACAAATCCGCCAAGCGGCAACAATCCAATGCCAAAAATTGTATCAGATGGTTTCTGGTTTCTCTGAAAGGAAATGGAAGAGATTTTATCCCACTTGACTTTCTTATTTATAATTTTGAAAAAATATATTTCTAAATCTGTGGAATTTTTTTTCTTGGTAATATCGATTAGCTTAGGTGGCATCCCCAAAGAAAATCTCTCAACTGTTACTCCAACGCTTCTTGCTGCAAGATAATGTCCTAACTCATGAACAAACACAATAACACCAATTAAGACAATGAAAGCCAATAAATAAATCATTTATACTCCAAGATATTTTTGAATTAGAGCTGTTAATTTAACTAATTCTTCTCTTGTGGGAGAAGAATTATTACTAAAATGTTCTACAGTTTTTTGAACTTTGGGAATAATATCAACAAATTGAATCTCTCCTTTTAAAAATTGTTCGACAACAATGTCATTGGAGATGCTCATGATTGGTATTCGATTTCCACCTTCTTTTTCCCATTTTTTTACTAATGATAAAATTGGGTACCTACCGTAATCAACAGGAAAAAAATTATAAGATAACTGTTTCGAAAAATTGATTCTTGGAAAATCAGATTTTTTTCTTTCCTCTGAAAGAAGTGCGTATTGAATAGCCGTTCTCATATCAGGGGCACCTAACTGAGCTTTATACGACCCATCTACAAATTCTACAATTGAATGAATAATAGATTCTGGGTGAATAACAACTTCGATTTGGTCAGTATCAATTTTAAAAATTCTAATTGCCTCGATCCACTCCAAAGCCTTGTTCATCATTGTGGCAGAATCAACAGAAATTTTTGGCCCCATACTCCAATTTGGGTGATTTACTGCCTCTTCCTTAGTAATTAAATGAAAAGTGTTTAAATCTCTTTTCAGAAAAGGACCTCCGCTGCCAGTAAGATAAATTTTTTGAAGGCTTTCTGGGTTTTCGCCAATCAAGCACTGATAAATAGCAGAATGTTCACTATCAACCGGAATTAATTGGGTAGAATGCATCTGTAGAGCTTTTTCAACAAGATGTCCTCCCACAACTAGAGATTCTTTATTTGCCAGTGCTAAAATATCGCATTGACCAATAAGGCCAAGAGTTATATCTAGTCCTATCGAACCAACAACTGAGTTTAAAGCAATATCTATATTAGAAATTTCTATTATTTTATTGCTACTATCTTCTCCTATTAGTAATTCAATATTGTTAAGAGCACAATATTGAATTAATGGATGGTTTTCTTGAATAAAATTAATGCCAACATACCTGGGCTTGAATTCATTTACGGCTTCAAAAAGAAAATCTGAAGAAGCGTTAACACATAGAACTTCAACCTTAAGAAGATTTGGATGATCTTTTATAACTGACAACGCCTGCTTGCCAATAGAACCTGAAGCGCCAAATATTCCAACTTTTTTCAAAGGAACGTTAAATAATTCCTCTTTTACTGTTTTCTATAAAATCTAAAATATTATTGATGAGCGCATTTTGTGGAATTTCTGTTTTTATTTTTTCGATAGCTATCGTCTGATTAAGATCAGATTTAAATAAAATTTTATAGGCTCTCTTGATTTGCAACCTATCTTCATCGCTAAATCCTCTTCTTTGCAAACCCAAGGCATTGATTCCAGAAAATTGAACTGGATGCCTTCCTGCTAAGATGTACGGTGGTATATCTTGTACTATTTTTGAGTTTGCCGCTACCATTGCGTGCTGACCAATTCTACAAAATTGATGTGCATTTGATGCCCCGCCCATAATGGCCCAATCTCCAATTTCAACATGTCCGCCCAGCGTAACCAAATTCACTAAAATAGAATTGCTTCCGATTATACAATCATGTGCAATGTGAACATATGCCATAATTAAAACATCATTTCCTACAAGCGTTACTCCGGTTGCTTTGGTGCCACGATTAATGGTAACAAATTCACGGATAATGGTATTTTCCCCAATTATGAGTTTGGATTTTTCTCCTTCAAATTTTTTATCTTGAGGAATAGCTCCAAGGCTATTACTATGAAAAATTTGACAATTTTCACCGACTTCAGTAAATGAGCAAATTGTATTAAAATTACCAATCGTTACATTGTTTCCAATGGTAACATTGTCTTCGATAACATTGTATGGCCCAATCGTTACATTGTTTCCAATGGTAACGTTATCGCCAATAATTGTTGTTGAATGAATATTATTAATTATTTTCTCTTATTTTTTATAAAAATTTAGCTATTGACCTAAAAGAATTAAATGATTTTATTCAAATTGAGCTTTAAAAGTATCTCGTAACATTTTAGCAAATTCTACATTTCCTTTATGCCCGCTTTTAATAGCTGTAATATGTCCTCGAATTGGCATGCCAAGCAATGCCAAATCTCCAACCAAGTCTAACACCTTGTGTCGAACTGGTTCGTTTTCAAAGCGCAGTTTCTGGCTCTTATACAGACCCTTTGATCCTTCGTAAAGCCTAATTCCAAACTGGTCTTTAAAAAGCTTTACTTCATCGCTGTTTATGTCACTATCAACAATAATAACCGCATTCCCTAAATTGCCCCCCCTAATTAATCCTTGCTTCATTAAAGCAGTAACCTCGCTTAATAAGCAAAAGGTTCTAGCCGGAGCTATTTCTTTTTCATAGTTAGTATAGGTGTTCTGTATAGAGCTGTATTGAACACCCAAACCATCTAAGTCATAATGAATCGTAAAAGTTGTTTTAAAGCCGTTAAAGGGAACACCAACAATTTCTACGTCTTTTTCATCATCAGTATATACAACTGGTTTGGAGATTTCTAAAAATTTTTTTTCTGCTTTCTGTTCAACAATTTGAGCATCTCTTAAAATGTTAACAAAATCTTTGGCGCTGCCATCCATTACGGGGGGCTCTTTACTGTTAAGCTCAATTAAAACATTGCTTAGTCCTACGCCAGCGCAAGCAGAAAGAACGTGCTCTGTAGTATGAACTCGAACTCCATTTTCTTCAATAGTAGTACCCCTGGTAAGATCAACAACATTATCTATAAACGGAGTAACGATTTGATCTGATTTATCATTCCTTACAAATTTAATACCAAAATTTTCTTCAGCTGGATGAAAGGTAATTGTGCTTTGAACACCGGTGTGTAATCCGACTCCCGTAAGAGAAACAGAATGTTTAATAGTTTTTTGAAATTTTGGCATTTTAAGACATCTTTTTTTCTAATTTTTCAATTCTTTTAAAAATTGCGTCCCTTTTTTGTTTTTCTTTAATTGGCCTAGCGGGATTTCCAGCATACATTTCATCGCCTTTTACAGATTTTAGCAACAAAGATCGTGCGGCTAATATAGTTTTTTCTCCAACGTGCAAATGAGGTCCAATATCAGATTTACCAGCAAAAACACAGAATTTTTCCACCACTGTGCTGCCGGCAATAAACACTCCACCTGCGATTAAACACCCTTCCATAATATGCACATTATGTGCAATGTGCACTTGATTGTCTATCTTAGTATTGCTGTCTATTAAGGTATGTCTTACAGAGCCCCGGTCTATTGTACATTTTGAACCTATCTCTACATTTTTACCTATTCTCACCCCTTTAATTTGTGGAATTTTAAAATGAGTATTTTTTTCAGTATGGAACCCAAATCCATCGGAACCAATTATTGTCCCTGCATGCACAATAACGTTATCACCCAGAATAACATCGTGGTATAAAACTGTGTTTGCATGCACAATAGAAGATTTTCCAATTTTACAATTGGACCCAATAACCACTCCTGGCCCCAAGATAACATTGTCACCTATTATGGAATTTTTGCCGATACTCACGAATGGGGAAAGTATAACGTTTTTACCAAGTTTAACACTTTCATGTACATATGCTTTTTCTGGAGAATTTATAGGGGTGTCATGAGTTTCAAACAAACGCAAGACTTCTATCATTGCAGTTTGAGGATTCGAGACCACTATTCCACTCTTATCTTGGAGTATTGATTGGTCTGATACAATATAGGCTCCTGCTTTGGATTTTCCCAAAAGAGGAATATACTTTGGCAAAAAAGCAAAGGTGATATGTTGAGGCCCAGCAATTGAGATATCTTCTACGCCGCCTATAAGTAGGCTGGGATCTCCAACAAGATTCCCCTTTATCTTATTGCTAATTTCAAGCAGAGAATACACAGTTCGGACAAAGCTTATTCTTGAGCGCTGTTTGCTTTTCTTAACTCATACAAAACATCATCTGTTAAATCATGAGTAGGTTTTGTATAAAGTGAAGCTTGTGAGCCATCAATAATTATATCAAATCCTTTTGATGTAGCAACGGTATTAACTGCTGACTTAAATTTTTCTACCAATTCATATTCAAGCTGTGCCTGTTTTCTAGTAAGCTCGCCATTGGGACCTACCTTAGCCAACTGATAGCTTTGCATAGAGCTGTTTAAATCAATAATATCTTGTTCTTTGGCTTTTTTGAGCTCTTCAGACATCATTAAGCTTTGTTTTTCAAAATCTTTAACCAGACTATCCAGTTCAACGGCCATAGCCTGATACTCTTTTTGAATCACTTCAAGGTCAAGCTGCAGCTGTTGTTCTACTTCTTTAAATTCTTCAAAGTCTAATCGAATTTTTTCTGAAAAAACAACTCCAATTTTTTGCTGTGCAAAAAGAGCGCTAAACAAAACTCCAATCATTATGATATTTCTCATTACTTACAATCTCCTTTAATAAGTTTGTCCAAAAGTTATGGTATATTCCCAACCCTGCGGGTTGCCATCTCCATCGATATCGTCAAATCCATATCCCATATCAAAGCCTAATTTACCTATACCAGGCATAAAAAACCTAACACCAACTCCAGCTGATTTTTTGAAAGAAAGTGGGCCAGTTCTTTCCATAAAAAATGGCTCAGATAGTGTAGACTGATTCCAAACATTTCCCATTTCAGCAAAAAGCATAGTATATATTACAGGATTTTCAGAAAGTGGAAATCTAAGCTCTGTTATCAATCTAGCCATTGAGTTTCCTCCCACTGCCTGACCTGAGGTTGTTTGAGGACCTATTGAATTGTCAGGATACCCCCTCAATGCGTTACCGTATGGTATCCCATTCCCCCCCATTATAAATCTCTCATCAAACGGAACAAAGCTTGTTGTATTGCTATCCACTTCTAAAGTTTTGATTAATCCAAGACGAACAGAGCTATAAAGAACGGTTTTAGAAAATGCAGGGGTAAACCAGTCTAAGTTAAGTACATGTTTTTGAAAATTTTCGTTCCCACCAAATATTCCACCAGAATAGGTTGTCTCAAGCTGGAAAGTAGATCCAGCGGTAGGAAATTCTGCGCGGTTTCTGCTGTCTCTGCTAAACATTTGAGTCAAACTAATGCCTCGAGTTTTTTCAAGACCACCAATATAGGTATTAATGTCCGCCTCAGATCCCTCATATTGTTTTTGCATGACTCGAGCAGACCACATTACTCTAAAAAAATCATCGGGCCATTCTAGTCTTCTACCAAAGCTAGCGGCTGCTCCTGCTACAGTAAAATCCAAAGGAAAATAATAATTGGTTGACGACCCTCTGTATGAATAAAAAATAGATGCTCCAACTAAATAAGGGCTATCATTGATCATCGGATCTTGAAAGCTAATATTTAAAGATTTATACTTTGATGGCTCCTGGTTTGAATAAAATGAAAAGTTAGTTCCAGTACTAACTCCAACATTCAATTTTTGTCCTCTTCCCATAAAATTATCAAATTCAACACCAGCGCCTCCAGTTACTCCATACTCTGCAGTAAACCCTAGATTTGCGTTAATTCTTTGGGTGGACTTTTTTTCTTCAACTAAAAAATCTAAAATTACTTTATCGTCAGAAATAGGAGTTATATCTGGAACTACGTTGTCAAAATAATTCAGAATCCAAACATCTCTTTGACTTCTCATGAGCTTAGAGCGACTAAAAATGTCTCCAGGGAAAAGCTTAAGTTCACGACGTATTACATTTTCTCGAGTTCTAGTATTTCCAGAAATAAAAATGTTTTCAACTGTTACTTGACTTCCTTCATTAAAAAGAAAATTGACTTGCAAAGAATTCTTTCCAATCGGTACAATTTCTGGGGTTACATTACTAAAAATATACCCCCTATCTTGATAGACGCTCATCATGTTTTCATAAACATTTTTTTCAAATTTTTCTAAAGAAAAACGATCGCCCTCTTTAATTCCTAGCAGCCTTTTTAGCTCATCTTCTTCTGCTATGCTATTATTAACGAAATTGAATTTTTCATAATAATAAACCTCACCTTCATCTATTTTAACTACTAAAGAGAGGCTTTGGTCTTTTTCATTTACCGCTAAATCAGAACTTAAAATTTGGATGTCTCTAAATCCTTCATTTTGATAAAAAGATATTAACGCGTCTTTATCTTCTTCAAATGTTTTAGCATCATAGTTCTTGACCCAAAATGCCCACCATTTTTTTTGTTTTGTGTTTGTTAGCTCTTTTCTAAGCTTTCTTTGGGAAAAGTTATTGTTTCCCTCAAAGACAATATTACTTAGCTTATATTTATTATTCTCTTGAACACTAAACACTAAGTCTCGTGGAAATTTTGTTTGGACAACAATTTCCTTTGGCTCCTCCAAAGAGGCAGAAACTTCAACGTTATAATAGCCGTCTTCCTTATATAAATTTTTAATTATTTTAATTGAGTTTTCAATGTCGTTTGGTCTAACTCGTTGACCTTTTGCTATTTCAATTTTATCTCTCAGTCTTCCTTCGCGAATAGAAATTCCTGAAAAAATAATATTATTTAGAATCGGAGCCTCAACAACTTCAATAGTTATTTCGACTCCATATTCTGATTCATTATTTAAATAAATATTGATGTCATTAAAAAGACCAAGGTCCCACAATCTAGTGACTGCTGATGAAATATCAGCTCTTTGAATTTTTGAACCATCTCTAAGACCAGAAGAATATTTTATCATTTTGTCAGATGTGGTTAAATTTCCGACCACATTAACTCTATAAAGACTAACGTCTTGAGAGAAAATAGCAGAAAAAAACAATAATACAAGACTTAGTTTGGCTGTAGTTTTTATCATTCTATATTTCCAAATGTACGTTTTCTTTCATAAAACCTCTCAATAATATTTGATAGATTTTCTGCTCTAAAATCAGGCCATTGAACATCTTCAAAAAAAAGCTCAGAATATGCAATTTGCCATATTAAGAAATTACTAATTCTTTTTTCTCCGCCTGTTCTTATTAGAATGTCTGGAGAGGGCACTTCGGGGCAATATAAGTGTTTTTCAACTAAATCTTCATTAATATTTTTGTTCTTACTCTCAATAATTTTATTCAAGGAAGAAACTATTTCTTCTCTTCCGCTGTAGCTTAATGCCAACACCATTTTCATCCCAGTGTTCTTTGCTGTTTTCTGAACTGCTATCTCTAGCGACTTTTTAACATATAAAGGTAGTCTATTTTTTTCTCCAGCGATTTGTAATGAGATATTTAAATCCATTAAGCTTTGTAGATCTTTCTTAATAGTCTGGGATAGTAGTCGCATGATACTAGACACTTCTTTTTTGGGTCTATCCCAATTTTCTTTAGAAAAAGCATAAAGCGTAAGATATGGCAACTGTATATTTGAACAAAATTGGATTATATTTTTGGCGGTTTCAGCGCCCTCGACGTGCCCATCTTCTCTTTCCATTCCCCTTTGAAGCGCCCATCTACCATTACCGTCCATAATAATGGCAATATGTTTTAGTTCTCTACTCAGAATTTGCATAATCTAAAATTTTTTGCGCCAAACTTTTAAAGCTTTTTACAATATCTCTATTGTCATCACTAAAAACAATTGGTGTTCCCTGGTCAATAGAAAGCATTAGGTCTTGGCTATATGGAATTTGTGCCAACATTGAAACCCCTAGTCTTTCGCTTTCACTTTGACCTCCACCTTTTTTAAATAAACTATAGTTCAGCTCAAAAGTTCCATCTTCATTAGCATTAACAAGGTGATCATTAATAGTTATAGTCTGTTTTTTATTAGCATTTATTATCTGACCATAGATTTTCATGTAAGACATATTTTCTACCACACCCAAAAGCCTCGTTCCAACTTTATTAAACATGTCTGCACCCTTTCTAACATCAGCCAAAGAAATATCGTTGGGAGTCGTTATAATAATTGCACCATCCATAGGAATTTTTTGTGAAAGGGTAAGCTGAACATCTCCTGTCCCTGGCGGAAGATCTAATATAAGATAATCTAGTTCTCCCCATTCAACATCGCGAAAAAACTGTTCAGTCATTTTTGCAACTAAGGGCCCCCTCCAAATAACGGGTGCTTGATTCCCGCTAATAAATCCGAAGCTCATTAGCTTGATTCCATTCTTTTCAAGGGGAACAATTTTTTTTCCATCTTTTATTTCTGGATTTTCATTAATACCAAAAGTGATTGGCAAGGATGGTCCATAAATATCTAAATCTAAGAATCCAACTTTTTTCCCCAAAAGACTTAGAGAGCATGCTAGATTGAGAGCAACCGTTGACTTTCCAACGCCGCCTTTTCCGCTTGCGACAGCAATAATATTGCCTATGTTACCATCTACGTTAAGGTGTTTGTTGCTCGTGTCTACAGTTTTTCTGCTTTCTTCTGCTTCTACTAATTTGACACTTAACTGAAAACCATCTATTTTAACATTTTCTCTAATTTCTTTGATTATCTGTATTTTTTTTTCTTCATTTGATGAAGAAACTGATAAAAAAATGATGATATTTTTGTGGTCAATAATTACATCTTTAATCATTCCAAATGAAACAATATCTCGATTAAAACCGGGATAATTGATTTTTTGAAGCTCTTTTAAAATGGTATTTTTGTCCATATTTTTATATAGGATTTTAAAAGATTATTAATAGAAAAACTAAGTTTTAAGCAAAAAAATTACGCTGGGGCATCTTGGCCAAAAAAAGAGTAATTTTCGGCAATTGATTTTTGATATTCTTCTGGAACTTCGTCTTCATCGTAAATTGCGTCAACAGGGCATTCGGGTTCACAGGCTCCACAGTCAATACACTCTTCTGGATTAATAAAAAGCTGCTTGCCGGTGGCATCAAATCCAGCTTCTTTGGCCTCAGAACCTGAACCCTCTGGATTGTCAGGACCATGAATACAGTCTACTGGGCAAACTTCTACGCATGCTGTATCACATGTTCCAACGCAAGGATTTGTAATTATATAAGTCATATTATTTGAATTTTAATTAGTTTACGCCTTATGCACAATCAAAATAAATTAAATTTCTTTATTTGGACCGTTCCATTTCTAAACTCTACAGGGAGATCTATTTATGACTTAGCATTTATTTGGATGATTCTTGAAATGACTGGATCAGAAAAAATTACAGGTCTTGTTGCAATGACATCATATGTTCCAGCCATTCTTTTCGGAATTTTTTTGGGTTCTATGGTGGATTCATTTTCAAAAACAAAAATTATTTCATATGGAATTTTACTGCAAATTCTTGTTTTATTAATTTTTCCTTTTTCATTTAAAGTTGGAATCCAATCGATTGGGCTATTTGTTATTTTAGCCTTCCTTCATAATGCATTTTCTCTTCCTATGGTTCCAGCTTTTAATTCCTATTTGCCAACAAAAATTAAAAAAGAAAGTTTGCTCAAGGCAAACTCGATTGTTAATGTTTCGTGGCAGATAGCGGTTTTCATTGGCCCAATTATTGCCTCACAGTTGCTTAGCTCGTTTGAAGTCCAAACTATTTTTTTCTTCTGTTGTTTTTTCTATTTACTTGCATCTTTAATAGCAAAAATTGCCCCTGCGGATGATCAGGAATATGAAAAAATTGAATTTGCTAAAATTTTGAGTAAAACCCGTGAAGGCTTTGATTATTTGCTCTCTAACAAAACTTTTTTAACCATTGTGTTGCTGACTGTCGTTAGCAATTTATTTGTTATGGGCCCCGCTATTGTGGGGATTCCTGTTTTAGTCAAAATTTATTTAGGGGGGTCGGCTGCTGATTTTGCCCTAACCGAAGCCTTTGTTGGAGTTGGTATGTTGCTTGGTACGGCATTAGTATATCGCTTGAGTAGAATTTTCTCTCATGGAAAGCTTTTTTTGCTTGGACTATTTATTGACGGAGGAAGCTTTTGTTTTTATTATTTTGTTTCTGATCTCTTAGAGTTGAATATTTTATCCTTCCTCCACGGAATTGGAATTCCTTTTTTAATTATTTCGAGAGTTTCGATTCTTCAAAAACATGTCCCAGAAAAACTTTTAGGGCGTATTTTTGCCATAATTTCTACTTCAATCGTTGGTATGACAGCGTTTTCGAGTGGCATATTTGGACTTCTTTCTGATTTTTTAGAGGCCCCAACAATATTTTTAATTTTTGGAATATTGGCAAGTTTTTGTGGAATAATTGGATATCTTAATCCAAATATCAAAACACTCAATTAAACTAATCTAAAAGATTGACAACCTTTTCTTGTACAAGGTCTCTAAGCTCTTCAACAGATAAATGCTTATACTCTTCTGGAGTAATCACTTTTCCAAATCTTATTTCTAATTTTCCAGGGTTTATAACCCAACTATCCCTACGATTTGCCTTATACGCCCCAATTAGCCCGACAGGAACAATTGATGCAACATTGGTTGATTTAGTGAAATGAAAAACGCCCTTTTTAAAGGGGTTTATTTTACCGGTTAGCGTTCGTTGACCCTCAGGTGACAATATCATTGAGTCTCCATCTTCAACCAATATTTTTTCGGCAACCTTTAAAACCCCAATTGCTTTATCGGTGTTGTTGTGGGGTATTGGATAAGCTCCATACCTTTTAGCAAAGTAACCAAAAACTGGCCACCTAAATACACCCTCCCACCCAACAGAATTAATATAGTATGGAATTGCAGCTCCAAGCATAAAAACATCGTACATAGATTCATGATTAAACATAAAGATGAAGGGACCATCTTTTTTCGGAGGAACTTCTCCTTTGACAGAAAATTTTTGAAGAGAAACGGCTATTAAAAGACGAGAAAAAAGGGGTATGAGGGGATAGTAGGTTTTTCTTGGATGGGTGAAATATGACAGAACTATGCCTAACATCATTGCCAAAAAAAATATTGGAACAAAAAACAAGTAAACAACCAATGAAAGGATCTTCCTAATCACCCAACTAAAGATCCAATAATTTTATGATTTTATGGTTTGCTTTTGGCATTGCAAAATTTATCATATTTTTTTTAAACACCCATTTTAAATTTTTATTTTCATGAATTCTGTTTTGATCATCTAATAATGCTGTAAAAACATGTATTTTGACCATGTAAGTAGAATAAGTATGTTTGATTATTCCGCAATATTTCGGATTTTTAATTTTCATTTTAACTTCTTCTTCTATTTCTCTTATAACAGCTTGAGCTGGGGTTTCATTGTTTTGTATTTTCCCACCAGGAAACTCCCAAAGACCTGAAAGAAGTCGGGTATTTTCTCTTTTTTGTAGAAGTATTTGTTTATTTTTATTATAAATGCAACAAACTGCAGCTTCAACTTTTATTTTTTTTGATCTCTTTATTTGAATTGGATACAAGAGGGGGTTTTTTGACTTAGCTGCCTTGCAACCATAAGATAAAGGACAGGAACCGCAAAATGCTTTTGAAGACAAACAAACTTGGCTTCCTAAATCCATAAGAGCTTCGTTATAATCTCCTGGGCTCTCTTCCGGCTGGTTAGTCTCAAGAAAAGTCGAAATTCTTTTAAGGTTACTTTTGGTTAAATTTTTAATGCCTAAAAATCTACTGGCAACTCTTTTTAAGTTGGTGTCTATCCCAACATATTTTTTCTTAAAGGCAATTGAAAGGATGGATTTGGCTGTATAGTCGCCCACGCCAGGTAAGACAATTAATTCCTCATATGTTTTAGGAATATTTTTAATATTATTTGCCGCCCTGTAAATATTGTGGCACCTTGAATAATAGCCGAGCCCTTCCCAACTTTTTAAAACTTCATCTATTTGTGCATTTTGGAGGGATTGAATATTTGGAAATTTTTCCATCCACTTGTTATAAAACGGAATGACTGATTGTGCTTGCGTTTGTTGCAACATTATTTCAGAAATCCAAACTGAATATGCTGTTCGCTTTTTTCTCCAGGGAAAATTTCTTTTATTTAAATAAAACCACTCGAGAAGTTTTTTTGAAAAATGATTTTTTTTTATTTTTCGCAAGTTGTTTTAATTAGCGCACAGCATGCCAAATAAGGGTCTACATTAGAAGCGGGTCTTCTATCTTCTAAATATCCTCTTTTTTCAATTGCAACATCCATTGGAATTCGAATAGATGCTCCCCTGTCGCTAACTCCATACCTAAATTCTTTTATGCTGCAGGTTTCATGCTTTCCAGTTAGTCGCTCTTCGTTAAAGGCGCCATACACAGAAATATGAT